>JAEEGJ010003143.1_pt1 | contig 66950 bp, 52 predicted proteins | sample 8958761 | NCBI WGS metagenome assembly JAEEGJ01 (sample SAMN16246546, study PRJNA631951) | gut metagenome | biome: gut microbiome; feature: rumen; material: RS-attached | host: Bos | place: Iran: Karaj | collected 2018-10 | reverse complement strand
AGCATACAGAAGATATGCAGCGATTTTGATGAAGAAAAACTCAATGAACTGATACATATCATCTATGACAAGGTTGAGGAAGTTGAGCTGGAAAAGAAAAATCTTATTTCCGTAAACGAACTTGACAGGGAGCTTAATGTTTTCACTTTTAAGTTCTCGAAAAAAGACTGTATCGATATCATTAAAAAATATATACAGGAAATCAGATCTACGGTAACGGCCTATTCGTCAACGGTTCTTAAATCGGGCGGAAAGATTACACCCGAAACGGTGGATAAGTATTTTGACAGCATTATTGAAAAACTGGACACTTCCTTAAAGGATAAGGCAATCTCTCTTGAGATAAAGCTGTATTCCGACGATTTCGGAGACATCCTCGGAGGTTCGGTCAAGGTTTCGTATGATGAGAAAAAGATAAAGCTTGACTGCTTGAAGCTTAAGGATGAACAGGATGAGAACAGATCCAGATTAGCAATGGATGTTTCGCTTAACAGTCTTAAGATCCTTACCCTTTTAAACGAAACCGAGAAGGAAGATGATAAGATAAGCTTTAGCATGAAGATAAAGCTCGGAGCACTCATTGAATCGATACTCAGGGGTGGCAGCAGGTATGTGATCACCGCATCGGGCAGCCTTAACGATAAAGGCGGAAACGGCTCTGATGTTAAATTTAACATCGTTGTAAATGACGGTACATCAAATGCGGCAGAGTTTCATTTTGAAAATCACATGAAGACAGGAAAGCCCGAGATGCCTCTTAATGTTTCCGAGGCCAATACGATAGACCTGTTTGCCCTTCATGAGAGTGATTATATCAGCCTTCAGCGTTTGGGAAGTCAGATCGTTGAAAAGATTGAGGCCATAGATGATGAAAGTTTTGATACTTTCATAGACAAACTCATGTCTCAGAATTTCGGAATGGGTCTTGAAGCAGCCAAGGTGGCGGTTAAGAGCGGAATGGCGGGGATCGCCGATCCGTTGATCCTCCAAAAACTGAAAGATCTTTTGGGCATAGAGGATTCTTACGATTATGGCAATCTTTCGGAAAAACCCCGCGAAGAAGAAGGAAAATATGTATATTCATGGGACATTCTGAACAATTCGTCCTTAAACAGCACAAACTTAAGCTACAAGGTTTACGATCATTTCAGAAGACCTGAGATACATGAAGTTGATATGGAAAAGGCAAAGGCGGATTTCCTTGCCGGATACGCTTCATCTGTAAATCCTGGAATCGAGATGGGAGACCGCATAGTGTTTGACGCGGCCGCAATGCTGGGTCCGATCGTTCTTGAAAGTTATTCTTATAAAGGGAATACAGCCACTGTCGGTAAGTATGAATACGGAGCGGGCATAGACGATAAGCTGCTCGGCATGCAGGTAGGACAGTCAAGGGACATTGAGCTTACACTTGACGACAGATACGGTTCGTTTGCCGGTTACAGCGGAACATTCAGGATAACCGTTACCGCAATTGATAAAGATTACAAGCCGGAGTGGTCCGAGAAGTTCATAGTCGAGAAGCTTGGCTATGCGTCCATAAAAGAATGTGAAGAGCAGATATATAACCGGGAATTCGCAAAGCTTCCGGAAAGCATCCCCGCACCTACCGAAAAAGAGGTAAAGCAGGCTCTGTTTGATGAGTTTGTAAAGTCTTTCGCAATTTCGGGTTTTGATACGGAAGCGACAGAAGCGGTTAAAAGATATGTTGATGAATATGCCGCAAAGAACGGCGGTATAGATGCGGTTAGCTTAAAGGCAGGTTTTACCGACAAACAGGCTTATTACAGATATATGACCGCAAAATTCGCGGTTGTAGCCAATATATCATATTTAGAGAAGTGGACACTTGATGAAAGCTCTCTGGGTACTGAATACCAAAAGCTGGCTGCAGAGCTTGGGTATTCGAACAAGCAGGAACTGATCGACGCATATGAGGAAAAGCTCGGTAAGCGCTTTGCAATAGACGCTGTATTTGAGAACAGAGCTGTTGATTATCTGTATGGGAAAGCCAATGTAAACTGGGATTGAAAGATATCTTTTAAAAACATGACCGGATCCGGCCAAAAACAAATTTTAGAGGAGATGCCGCAATAAAGCGGCGGGACTATCATGGAATTTGGGCACAAGGTTCAAACTGAACAGAATTATGCACCGGTGGAGAGCATGGCAGGCTCAAATACCGAATATATGGTGCGTGAGTTTATCCGGCGTGCTGTTTTTTCTGATGGTACGGGAGCGTATCGTATCCCACCCGAACCGGGAATAGGAGAAGAGGTAAGGCTTAGGCTCAGGACTGCCCGCGGAAATGTTTTTGCGACGGTTCTGGTTGCGGGAGATACCCGTATACAGATGACTCTTGCGGAATCGGACCATCTTTTTGATTATTTTGAGGCCTCTCTGGTCACAGGTGAAGATACGATAGAGTATTATTTCCTGATCTGGAGCGGTGAAAAGTATTATTATTATAATCAGGTGGGTGTTACCGATGAGCTTGATCCCACTTATAATTTTAAGATCATGCCCGGATTTAAGACTCCCGAATGGGCAAAGGGTGCCGTGATGTATCAGATATTCGTCGACCGTTTCAGCAACGGCAACGGACAGAACGAGGTTTTGAACCACGAATATGCATATCTTGGGAAGCACATTGAAAGAGTATATGACTGGCATGCTTCACCTGAAAATGACGATATAAGAAGATTTTACGGCGGAGATCTTACGGGTGTGCGTAACAAGCTTGATTACCTGCAGGATTTGGGAGTTGAGGTCATATATTTCAATCCGCTTTTTGTTTCGCCGTCAAACCATAAGTATGATATACAGGACTACGATTATATAGATCCGCATTTCACGGTCATTCCTTATGATGACGGGGAATTGCTCCCTGACAATATAACGGATAATGTCTATGCGGAACGTTACAGGAACAGAGTTACGGATAAGAGGAATCTGGAAGCCAGCAACAAGTTCTTTGCCGAATTTGTCACCGAGGTACACCGGAGAGGAATGAAGGTTATCCTTGACGGAGTGTTCAACCATTGCGGCTCCTTTAACAAGTGGATGGATAAGCAGAAGATATACGGACCGGAAAGAGGCTATAAGCCCGGAGCATATTTAAGTGCCGACAGTCCGTACAGGAACTTTTTTAAGTTCTATTCCGATAAATGGCCGGACAATGATGATTATGACGGGTGGTGGGGACACAAAACCCTGCCAAAGCTTAATTACGAAGGCTCAAAGGAGCTGGAGGATTATATCATCGACATCGGAAGAAAATGGGTTTCGGCACCTTTTTATGCCGATGGCTGGCGCCTTGATGTGGCTGCGGACTTAGGATTTTCGGAAGAATATAACCATAAGTTCTGGAAACGGTTCAGGCTGGAGGTAAAGGATGCAAATCCGGAGGCACTTATACTTGCCGAAAACTATGAGGCTTCATGGAAATGGCTTCAGGGTGATGAGTGGGATACGATAATGAATTATGAGGCTTTCATGGAGCCTGTGACATGGTTCCTGACAGGTCTTGAGAAACACAGCGATTATTATCGCGGGGATCTGCTCAATAATCAGGATGCTTTTTACGGAGCCATGCTTTACCATATGTCGAGGATGAACTGTCAATCACTGCAGACGGCTATGAATGAACTTTCAAATCACGATCATTCACGCTTCATGACGAGGACAAACGGCAGATGCGGAAGGCTTAATACGGCGGGAAGCGCTGCGGCATCTGAAGGCATAAGGCCTTCTGTTATGAGGGAAGCTGTGCTCATACAGATGACGTGGCCGGGAGCTCCCACGATTTATTACGGAGATGAGGCGGGAGTCTGCGGATGGACGGATCCCGACAGCAGAAGGACATATCCTTGGGGCAGAGAGGATTATGATCTTATACGTTATCATCGAGAACTTATACATATACACAGGGACTATGAGACATTAAAGACAGGATCGTTGAAATTTCTTGCGGGAAGACACGGCATCATATGTTACGGAAGATTTGACAGGGAACACAGGCTGGTAACTGCGATAAACAATAACGATACGTGGGAAACCTTGGATATCCCGGTTTGGGAGCTGGGCTCGATCGATCAGGAGACAATGGTAAGGCTTATAGAAACAAGTGATGAGGGATATACTCTGTCCGCCATTCTTTACAGGCCGGAAAAGGGTGTGATCACGATTAGGCTTAAGCCGCATTCCGGAGTTCTGATGAAGAACCTGCCGTCATATCTTACATAAAATGTAAAAATTTATCAGCGGAGAAGAGATTTGAGAAAAAAAGAGCGTATCACAGCTATCCTGGGAAAGCTTGACGAGCTTTATCCGGATGAAAAATGTTATCTGGAGTACGAGAGCGACTGGCAGCTCCTGTTTGCGACAATATTAAGCGCACAGTGTACGGATGCGAGAGTGAATATTATCACGAGAGAGCTGTTTAAAAAATATCCCGTTCTGGAGGCCTTTGCTTCCGCCGACATAACCGAGCTTGAGGAAACGGTACGGCCTGCGGGGTATTTCAGGGCAAAAGCGAAACACATTAAAGAATGTGCGGCTGTCCTGCTTACGAAGTTTAACGGGGTGGTTCCCGCAAAGCTGGAAGATCTGACCAGCCTTCCCGGAGTGGGGAGAAAAACCGCAAATGTGATACGCTGCCATATATACAACGATGACAGCATAGTGGTGGATACGCATGTAAAAAGGATTTCGCGCCTTTTGGGACTGACAGATACGGACGACGCGGTAAAAGCGGAGTTTGAGCTTATGAAAGTCATACCAAAGGAACACTGGCTGAGACTGAATCTTCAGCTGATAGATCACGGAAGGAACGTATGTATTTCCGGAAGACCAAAGTGCGAGACCTGCGGCCTTAGCGAGCTGTGTCCGGGCAGGAAAGCTTAATCCTGCAGCTTAAGGCATAGCTCCTTAAGCATTTTAACTGTACGTTCCTGACACGAAGGCGTATTCTCGGCGCTTGAGATAAGTGCATCCAGCTTATCTCTATCGTTTATCATGTAATAGATATTTCCGAGAGTAAAAAGCACCGGATAGGTCATGACACCCGAGCTGACACAGAACAGGGCTGCGTTTTCCGCTTCCGCCAGGCGGCCTTCGTCATAAAGCAGCTCGCACAATCTGCCGAGCAATGGCACGAGTGATGTATAATTGGAATCGACCTCTGAAAGTGAAGTGAAATTGGCGGTACCGTATCTCTCTTTCAGCTCAGTGTTGGTCATGGAGGAAAGATCGGCAATCTTTTTATCCTGAAAGCTCAGGATCCTGTTACAGAGAACGTTGAGCTCGCCGTCATCTTCGCCGCGTTCTTCGGGGAGAAAGCTTTCGGTTACGGTTATATACTGTATGTCCGAAGTGTTTTTCCTTGGGATAAAGCCTGACTGACGCTCGCGCTCCCAGAAATCCTGACTGACCTTCTTGTCTTGCTTTGTATGTTTTTTTAACTCATATGTGAGCCATATTACAAAGATCATTACAAGACCGAATACAGGTATTTTCATAATAGCCTTTCCGCACTTTTAACTGCCGGAGCATATTCTGCAGAAAAGTGCCAAATATATATTACAGAATGGAGAAATTGATATGAACCTTTACAGCAAAAAAACCAGAAGAACCTTTACACTTGTTATTGTTATAGTGCTTGTCCTTGCACTTGTTGCCGGAGTTGTGGCGTCACTGGTCTGATTGCCTTTTTCTGTAAGTAAGTATATCATAGCAAGAAGGATAATTCAAATAATATTTATGTCTGGGAAAAAAGAATACTGCATAATCATGACCGGAGCAGCCGCGTCAAAAGCGGCGCTTGACATAATACAGGATAAGAGAGAACAGCTTTTAAAAAGATATCCTTTCGGTTATCTGGAAAAGGCGGAAAAGGAGCTTGGGGAGCTTTTGCTTTCGGGCAGTAAAACAGGGATGCTTTTTTCTGATGCGGAAACGGGACTCGTTGAAGGATCGGTTGCCTGCGGCAGGGGAGGCGTTTTTGAAGCACTTTGGAAGCTGGGAGAAGAAAACGACTGCGGGCTGAAGGCGGATCTGTTTGCAATAAACATACATCAGGCCGCAATTGAGCTCTGCGATCATGAGGATATAAATCCGTATGAATCTGACAGTACGGGATGCATGCTTATTATCACATTGTACCCGGGAGCACTTTTGGAGAAATTGGCCGATATGGGCATAAGAGCCGGCATAATCGGATATACTACCTCTGAAAATGCAAGGGTTGTTGTCGGAAATACGGTCAGGTATCTGACAAAACAGGCAGAATAGAGAAATGAGGAGCATATGATGAAGGAATTAAAGGAAAAAATCTTAAGGGCACTGGCGAAGAACGCCAAGATTGACATTGACGAACTGGCGATCATGCTTGGAAGCAGCAAGGAAGAGATAACGGCCGCGATAGCTGAGATGGAGGCGGATAAGATCATCTGCGGCTATCCTACGCTTATTGACTGGGATAAGGTATCAGAGGAAAAGGTTACCGCACTTATTGAGGTAAAGGTAACTCCGCAGAGAGGACAGGGTTTTGATAAGATAGCTGAAAGAATCTACAAATTCGATGAAGTCGAATCGGTATATCTTATGTCTGGAGGCTTTGATCTTACCGTTATAATCAGGGGAAAGAGCATGCGTGAGGTATCACGTTTCGTATTTGAAAAGCTTGCTCCGATGGAGTCCATCCTGAGCACGGCTACACATTTTGTATTAAAGAAATATAAAGACCAGGGACTTATCATGCAGTTTGAAAGCGATGACCCCAGGATCAGTATGTCTTACTGATGCCGGGTGATGAAATGGTAAGGCATTTCATTACCTTATAAAAATTTTTTTAAATGAGAGGCAAAAATGAGAAACCCTTTAAATAAAACGATCACGGAGATAAAACCCTCCGGGATAAGAAAGTTTTTTGATATAGTCTCGGAGATGAAGGATGCAATCTCCCTGGGCGTGGGCGAGCCCGATTTTGATACTCCCTGGCATATAAGGGAGGAAGGAATATATTCCTTGGAGAAGGGAAGAACGTATTATACTTCGAACTCGGGAATAAAGGAACTGCGAGAGGAAATATGCAGATATTTGCACAGGAGATTCGATCTTACTTATGACTGGAAATCCGAGACGCTGGTTACCATCGGCGGGAGTGAGGCAATAGATATAGCACTACGCGTAATGCTTGAACCGGGCGATGAGGTACTTCTCCCGCAGCCCAGCTACGTATCCTACGAGCCCTGTATCATAATGGCAGGCGGAAAACCGGTCATCATCGAGCTTAAGGCCGAGGACGAGTTTAAGCTGACGTCAAAGCAGATAGAAGAGGCTTGTACCGATAAGACAAAGGTACTCATTCTCCCGTTCCCGAACAACCCTACAGGTTCGGTAATGTCAAAGGACGAGCTTGAGAAGATCATAGACATAATAAAGGAGAAAGATCTGTTCGTTTTATCCGACGAGATATATGCAGAGCTTACTTACGGGGAAAAGCATACATCGATAGCATCCCTGCCCGGGATGAAGGAAAGGACCATAGTTATTAACGGATTCTCGAAATCTTACGCAATGACGGGCTGGAGGCTCGGATATGCGGCAGGTCCCGCAGAAATAATAAAGCAGATGACAAAACTGCATCAGTTTTCCATCATGTGCGCACCCACTAACAGCCAGTATGCTGCCGTAGAGGCTCTGAAGAACGGAGATTCGGATGTGGAAATGATGGCTGAAGCTTATGATCAGAGAAGAAGATTCCTCCTGCATGAGCTGAGGCGGATCGGACTCGAATGCTTTGAAGCAAGGGGTGCATTCTATGTATTTCCGTGCATAAAGAGCACGGGAATGACATCCGAAGAGTTCGCAACCAGACTCTTACAGGAGGAAAAGATCGCAGTGGTACCCGGTACCGCGTTCGGAGACAGCGGCGAGGGTTATTTAAGGATATCCTACGCTTATTCGATCGAAAAGATCAAACAGGCTTTGGAACGTATAGAAAGATTTGTCAGGAAGGTAAAAGCTTAAATCTTATTTAAGCATTTCGAGGATTGCTTCCTTTGGCTGAACGCCTACGGATTTCTTTGCAACTTCGCCTCCCTTAAGGACTACGAGGGTGGGGATGCTCATGACTCCGTAGCTTTCTGCCAGATCGGGTTCATCATCAACATTAACCTTTCCGACGATGTATTCGGGGTGTTCTTCGGCGATCTTGTCAACGATGGGAGAAACCATCTTGCAGGGACCGCACCAGTCTGCAAAGAAATCGATAAGAACCGTCTTGGAACTGTTCTTTATTTCTTCAAAATTGTTTTCGTTTATACTTATTACTGCCATACGCTATCATTCCTTTCTGTGATTTGGTTCTTTTAGTTTACCATTACCGGCTCATTTTGTAAAGTCCGTATTAAAAATTTCCTTGTCACGGATTTGGAAATGTGACGATCATAAAGAGGAGAGAAATGCCATGAACATAGTATTGCATGAGCCGGAAATCCCGGAAAATACGGGGAATATAGGAAGAACCTGTGTGGCTACCGGTTCGGTTCTGCATCTCATTAAACCGCTTGGTTTTGTAATAGATGACAAACATTTGAAAAGAGCGGGCCTTGATTACTGGCCAAAGCTTGAATACCATATATATGAGGATTATGAGGATTTCTGCCGTAAAAATCCCGGGGCGAAGGTGTTTTTCGCAACAACAAAGGCACATCAGACATATTCCGAAGTTAAATTCGGACCCGATGATTTTATAATGTTCGGAAAGGAAAGCGCAGGGATTCCCGAGGAGATACTTGTCGATAATGAAGAAACCTGCATAAGGATACCGATGGTCGGAGACATCAGATCCCTTAATCTCGGTAATTCCGTTGCGGTGATACTTTATGAAGCCTTAAGGCAGAACGGGTTTAGTGAACTGAATCCGGTCGGGCAGCTGCACAGGCTTACTTGGAAAATGATATGAATGAAAAAGCATTAAAAACACTTGAATATACAAAAGTAATCGAGAAGCTGGAGAAGCTTGCCGGCTCACAGCTGGGAAAAGAAAAGTGCAGGGCGCTGGTGCCTTTATCCGACACCGAGGAGATAAGGACGCTTCAGGAAGAAACAGCCTCGGCACTTAATCGTATTTACAGAAAGGGAAGTCTTTCGTTTTCCGGTATTCATGATATCCGGGGTTCAATAAAGAGGCTTGAGATAAGGTCTACTCTCGGGATGGGTGAGCTTATGCACATAAGCTCGGTCCTTACCGCTTCGGAGCATATAAAAAGCTACGGGCAACAGGAGGAAGGCGTTGAGGCTGATGCTTTATCGGAGCGTTTCAGGCTTATTGAACCGTTAAAGAGCATAAACAGGGAGATACTCCGCTGCCTGTTGAGCGAGGATGAAATGGCGGATGATGCAAGTCCCGGACTTAAAAGCGTAAGGCGCAGCATAAAGTCGACAAACGATAAGATAAGAGACCAGCTTAATTCCATAATAAATTCGCAGGACAATAAGATAATACTTCAGGATAACCTGATAACCATGAGGGACGGCAGGTACTGCATTCCCGTAAAATCCGAATACAAGAACAGCTTCGCCGGCATGATCCACGATCAGTCATCGAGCGGTTCCACAGTATTCATTGAGCCCATGGCGGTTGTAAGACTTAACAATGAATTAAGAGAACTGGCAATAAGGGAAAAGGAAGAGATAGAGAAGGTTCTGGAGTCACTGTCACAGATGCTCTTCAATGAAACCGCGAACCTGAAATACAATATCGATACCATTGCGGAATTTGACTTCATATTTGCGAGAGGCCTGCTTGCAAAGAGTATGAAGGCGTCGAAGCCGGTATTTAACGATAAAGGATACATCAACATAAAAAGGGGCAGGCATCCTCTTATTGACGAGAAAAAAGTAGTTCCGATAGACATTACGCTCGGCGGGGATTTTTCGATGCTCGTCATTACCGGGCCGAATACCGGCGGGAAGACCGTTTCCTTAAAGACGGTAGGACTGTTTACTCTCATGGGACAGGCGGGGCTTCATATACCGGCGTTTGACGGATCGGAGCTTTCGGTATTTAAAGAGGTATATGCCGACATAGGGGACGAACAGAGTATTGAGCAGAGCCTTTCGACCTTTTCGTCCCATATGAAGAATACGGTTTCAATTCTTGAAAAAGCCGATGAGTCTTCTCTGGTGCTGTTTGATGAACTTGGAGCCGGCACGGACCCTACGGAAGGTGCGGCGCTTGCGATGAGTATTCTTACTTATCTCCATAACAGGGACATAAGGGTCATGGCGACGACTCACTATGCGGAGCTTAAACTCTATGCGCTTTCAACTCCACGGGTATCAAACGCCTGCTGCGAGTTTGACGTAGAGACCCTGAGCCCTACCTATAAGCTGCTTATCGGTATTCCCGGAAAGAGTAATGCTTTTGCGATATCAAAGAAACTGGGTATCGGAGATGAGATCATATCCATGGCCGAAAGCTTTATAGGTACGAGGGATAAGAGCTTTGAGGATATAATCGGCGGACTTGAGAAGAGCCGCAGAAATACGGAGAAAGCGCTTGAGGAAGCCGAGAACATCAGAAAGGAAGCTTTAGAACTAAAACTCAAATGGGAAGAGAAGCAGCGTAAGCTTGATAACGCAAGGGATCGTGTGCTTGCCGAGGCAAATGAGAAAGCCGCAAGGATACTTCAGGAAACCAAGGATTATGCTGATGAGAGCATAAGAAAGCTCAACAAACTTTCGCTGTCCGGTCAGAGCATGAAAGAGATGGAACAGGAAAGATCAAGCCTGAGAACTTTGCTTCAGGAAAAGAACGCCGGTCTCGCGGTAAAGAATACGCCTAAAAAGAAGTCAAAGAAAAAGCCCGAAGAAGTAAAGATAGGCGATGATGTACACGTGCTTACCTTTGATGTGGATGCCAAGGTAGCTACGCTTCCGAACCAGAAGGGCGAGCTCTATGTTCAGATGGGAGCAATGAGGACGCAGGTTAACATTAAGGACATCGAGATCATAGAAAAACAGCCGGTCGAGGAAAAGAAGATACATACCGGTGCCGGCGGGATAGCGATGTCCAAGCAGATAAGCATAAGTCCCGAGTGCAATATCATCGGTATGAGGGTCGACGAAGCGCTTCCGATAGTTGATAAATACATAGATGACGCATATCTTGCACATCTTCCGCAATGTACGATAATCCACGGAAGGGGTACCGGTGCGCTTAAGAGTGCCGTACATTCCCATCTGAAAAAGCTGAAATATGTTAAGGAATTCCGTCTGGGCAGCTTCGGCGAAGGCGACCAGGGAGTAACAATAGTGGTATTTAAGGAGAAATAAACGGGAGGAGTAAAGGAATGGCATACAAGCAGAAAATACTTATTGTAGATGATGATGCCAATATCGCAGAGCTTATATCGCTGTATCTTACAAAAGAATGTTTTGATACGGCCATCGCAGAGGACGGAGAGGAAGCACTGGAAAAGTTTGAGAGCTTTCAGCCGGATCTGATCCTCTTGGATCTTATGCTTCCCGGGATTGACGGGTACGAAGTCTGCAGAGAGATCAGGAAGACTTCAAGGATCCCTGTGATCATGCTTTCGGCTAAGGGTGAGACCTTTGACAAGGTTCTGGGACTTGAGCTGGGCGCAGACGACTACATGGTAAAGCCATTTGACTCAAAAGAACTGGTGGCACGTGTACGCGCGGTGCTCAGACGTCAACAGAATTCAGGACTTTCCGATAAAATTCCTTCTGCAAGGAATGTTGTTGAGGAGACAGGAGATGTCGTAAGGTATACCGATATTTCCGTTAATAAGGATAATTACACGGTAATCTACAAAGGCAATAACATTGATATGCCTCCTAAGGAGCTTGAGCTTCTCTATTTTCTTATGACAAATCCCAACAAGGTATTTACCAGGGAACAGCTCTTAGATCACATCTGGGGTTATGATTATATCGGGGATACAAGGACCGTGGATGTACACGTAAAGAGACTCAGGGAAAAGATAAAGGATACCGCAGACTGGAGCCTTGCAACCGTATGGGGCGTCGGCTATAAATTTGAAGTGAAGAGATAAGATGAGAGTATCGTTTAAATTGGCGTTAAGCTATTTGATGGCAATTGCGGTTCTTTCTGTGATCGTTAACTTCTGGGGACGGGATGCATGTCAGGAGAAGGCCGAGCAAAGGGTCAAGGATCGTTTGAGGGCGGTCGTAACGAATCTTTCCGATTCGTCCGTTTCCGATTTCTTTGAAGAAATGGGATCCATTGAAAGAATACGTAAGGAGCTGGCTTACGTGGGGAAAACCACCGAAACAAGGATATGGCTTGTAAATTCGGAGCATGTGGTCCTTGCGGATTCGAATAAACCGCAGTCAGATCCGGACATTGGTCCGGAAGATTACGACAGCCTGATACTGGAGCAGAATATCAGTGAAAACGTTATCATAAATTCTGTTTTCAACGAGCCTATGCTGGTATGTTCGGAGCCGTATGTATATAATTACAAACCTGCGGGGTACATCTGCGGTTTTCTGCCCATGAGTGCAATGAACCGGGAGGCTTCGGGATACATAGGGATCATGAACCTTGGAATGCTTGTGATGTTTGCGGCATTGTTTCTTATATTTTCAGTGATCTATCTGTATACCGCCATACCCATTAAGACCATCAGGACCGCGGCAGTTGAGTATGCCAAGGGTAATTATGATCATGAAATGAAAATAAGAAGCAGGGATGAGTTTAAGGAGTTGAGCGACACCATAGAATATATGGTTTCCGAGCTTAAACAGAATGAGGAAAAGCAAAGGAAATTCATTGCGAATATCTCACATGATTTCCGTTCGCCGCTGACCTCGATCAAGGGTTATGCCGAAGCACTTAAGGACGGAACCATCCCGTATGAGAACAAGGATAAGTATCTTGATATCATACAGTTTGAATCTGAACGTCTGCACAAGCTGACATCGAGCCTTCTGCAGCTCTCCAGCATCGACAGCGGTGGATTGTCACTGGATATAAAGAGCTTTGACATAACAAAGGTTATACGTAACATAGCGGATGCGTTTGAGGGTACCTGCAGGAACAAAAAGATATTGCTTAAACTGAAGTTTGATGAGCCGAAGATATTCGTCGACGCAGATCAGGCCAGGATAGAACAGGTAATATACAATCTGACGGATAATGCGATCAAGTTTTCTCCCAAGGATTCGGAGATAATCATGGGAGTTCAGGTAAAAGGAGTAAAGGCAGTGGTACGAGTTAAGGATTACGGCTGCGGAATACCCAAGGAAAGCATTAACAGAGTATTTGAAAGATTTTACAAGAGTGATCTTTCGAGAGGAAAGGACAAGAAGGGAACAGGACTTGGTCTTTCAATAGCTAAAGAGATTATTACGGCACATGATGAGGAAATCCATGTAATAAGCAATGAAGGTGCCGGAACGGAGTTTTCGTTTACACTGCCGATCTCGTGACCGGTTTTACATTACGTTTAAAGCCTTTACAGGTTTAAGGGTAATGTAAGTATACAACAGGAGACATTTATGGCAAAAGATGATGAAGCTAAAAAGGCTGAGGAATTAACAGAGGAACAGGATTCGGTCATACAGGAACAGATAAAGCCTTGGCATAAGAGAAAGTTCAAAAAAGTATTGTCGGTTCTGGGTTTCTCTCTTCTGGCGGGTATAATTTTCGGAATATCCGGAAGATTTGTCTTTAAATATTCCGACGGCTTTATAAGTAAGATTTTCGGTCTTAATCAGACCTATGACGGAGCAGGTTCGAGGACAACGGTCATCAATACGACGCAGACGGGGGAAAAACCGGACAACCATGAGGTAAAGATAATACAGACCGAAACGGATAAACCCGCCAATGATATCAAGGGTCAGGAAAAGGTTCAGGAAGGGACGGCTTCGGAGGATTCCTTCCGCAGGATAGTGGCAGAAATGAGGAATACCGCGGCAAATGTCCAGAAAGGCATGATCCGTATCGATGCAATAACAAACGTTGTTAACTGGCTGGGAGAAACGGTCGACCAGACAGAGTCGACAATGGGAATAATTGTTGCCGAAAGTGATGAGTTTGTATTCATACTCACTTATTATGACAAGGTAAAGAATGCGGATAAACTTGAGATTGTCTTCGAAAGCGGGAACGCATACATAGTATCGTCCCTGGCACATGACGAAAGCTATAACATTGCCGTACTGACGGTTCCGAAACAGATGCTGAAACAGGATGATATTGACTCCATGGCCATTATGAGCATCGGCAATTCCGATGAGATATATGCAGGTATGCCTATCATCGGTATCGGCAGCTTTGACGGAAAGAGCAGGATGATCGAATACGGCTATGTGACAAGTGATGATTTTGTTGAATATATAACCGACGCGGCCATAGATATCTTTACGACGGATATCTGCCTGAACGACAGCAGTGTAGGTATAATAGTGGATCTTAACGGCAGGCTTGTGGGTATAATCACAAGACAGGTAGGGAGTTCCATCAAATTCAACATAAGCAAATCGATAAAGGTAAACTGTCTTGTCAAGGTTGCGGAAACGCTGTGCAACGGCGGCTCGAGGATTTATGTAGGACTTAAGTCCGAGGATATCCCGGACTGGGCTTTAAGAGAGAACAGTATTGAAAACGGAATATATGTAAGCGGCGTTGAGCCTTCATCACCGGCTTCCGATGCGGGTATCAGGAAGGGCGATTTCATTATTTCCATGAACGGCATACCGATAGTCGATGTGGGACTTTTTACCAATATACTCATGCAGTCCGATGAGAACAGCACTTTGGAGATAGAGCTGTACAGAGCGTCAAAATCGGCGGATCAGAGATTTAAGGTCTCGGTTAAACCGATAAAAAAGCATAACTGATAATAATTACCGAGAGGGGATAAGATGAAGTATATCAATGAATTACGGGAAGGCGAGATAACTCATGATATTTATCTGTGCAAGCAGGTTCAGAGTCTGGTCGCCAAAAACGGCAAAAATTATTTATCCATAATGCTGCAGGACAAGACCGGCATGCTGGATGCAAAGGTATGGGATGTAAACAGCGGCGGCATTGAGGATTTTGAAGCTCTTGATTATATTTATGTTGAGGGCGAGGTTACGGTTTTTCAGGGAACGATGCAGCTTAAGTGCAGGCGGATAAGAAAGTGCAGGGAAGGTGAGTATGATCCTTCCGACTATCTGCCGTATTCACGCTTTGGTCTGGATGTGATGTTTAAAAAGCTTACCGATTACATCGGTATGGTAAAGGAACCTCATCTGAGAAAACTGCTGGAAAGCTTTTTCATTGAGGATAAAGAGTTTTCTGATGCGTTTAAAAAGCATTCCGCGGCAAAATCGGTACATCACGGATTTGTCGGAGGGCTGCTGGAGCATACTCTATCTGTTACGAGCCTGTGTATAAAATACGCCGAACAATACTCTTATCTGAACAGGGATCTGCTGATAACCGCGGCGCTGTGTCATGACATAGGAAAGACAAAGGAGCTTTCGGAAATGCCGTTAAACGATTATACGGATGACGGGAATCTTTTGGGACATATAGTCATGGGATATGAAATGGTCGGGCAGAAGATAGCTGAGATCGAAGGCTTTCCTCATGCACTGGGTTCGATGCTCAGGCACTGTATCCTTTCTCATCACGGGGAGTTTGAGTTCGGTTCACCCAAAAAACCGGCTCTTGCGGAGGCTATAGCCCTGCACTTTGCGGATAACCTTGATGCAAAGATGGAGACTATGAGGGAACTCTTGGAGAGTGCCGATTACAATGCCGAATGGCTCGGCTTCCAGAGGCTTTTTGACAGCAATATGCGCAAGACGACATTTTAGTCGATAAATTAAGGAGGAAAAAAATATGCAGATGACATTTCGCTGGTATGGCGAGGGTAACGACAGCATAAGCCTGGATCAGATCCGCCAGATACCGGGAGTGGAAGGAATTGTCTGGGCACTTCATGACAAGATGCCCGGAGAGGTTTGGGAGAAAGAAGAGATACAGAAGGTAGCCGACCTGATCCATGCAAAAGGTTTTAACATGGATGTGGTTGAATCGGTAAATGTGCATGATGACATTAAGATCGGACTTCCCACAAGAGATAAATACATAGAGAATTATAAACAGACCTTAAGGAATCTTAAGGAATTCGGAGTAAAGGTTGTCTGTTATAACTTTATGCCGGTGTTTGACTGGACCAGAACGGATCTTTTCCATCCGCTTCCCGACGGGTCAACGGCTCTTTACTATGAGAAGGAAAAGATTATTGACGATCCCGTAAAAATGGCTGATTATATCCTTGAGAAGTGCGAAGGCTATACCATGCCCGGCTGGGAACCCGAAAGAATGGGCAAGCTTAAGGAACTTTTTGAGGCGTATAAGCCCGTAACCAAGGAAAAATTGTGGGAAAATCTCAAGTATTTCCTCGAACAGCTGATGCCGGTCTGCAAGGAGACCGATATCAAAATGGCAATACACCAGGACGATCCGCCCTGGGATATATTCGGACTTCCGAGACTGCTGGTTGATGAGGCTTCTATTGACAGGTTCCTGAGCATGGTAGACGATCCGTACAACTGTCTTACATTATGTTCCGGATCGATGAGCTCTAACCCAAAGAACAATGTGGCTTCCATCGTAAGAAAGCATTGTGACAGGATAGCGTTCGCTCATGTAAGAAACGTAAAGCATTATCCCAACGGAGATTTCAGTGAGACCTCACATCGTGACTGCGACGGCGATACCGGTGTACTTGAGATCATGAAGGCATACCATGACTGCGGCTTTAAGGGTTATATCAGACCCGACCACGGACGTCATATCTGGGGTGAGAAATGCCGTCCGGGATACGGACTCTATGACAGGGCGCTTGGTATCATGTATCTCTTGGGAATCTGGGATGCCTTGGAGAGATACGATAAAAAATAAGACGAGGAATGGATATGAAATTAACATTAGAAGGAATAAAAACAAAAGATGAATGGAAGGGCTTCAAGCTTCCCGAATTTGATATCGAAAAGATGTGCATGAACACAAAACAGACTCCTCTCTGGATACATTTCGGGTCGGGCAATATATTCAGGGCATTTTTATGCGCTGCGGCTCAGGAGCTGCTTGACAAAGGTATCATGAAATCAGGTATAACCGCGGCCGAGAGCCACGGCACCGAGATCATTACCGAGTGCTTCAAGCCTCATGACAATCTATGTGTGGCAGTCACCTTAAACGGAGACGGGAGCACTACAAAGGAGGTTGTGGCTTCGGTAGGAGAAGCACTTTCGACTGCATATGATTTTAAACGTATAATTGAGATATTTGAGAATCCTTCGCTTCAGATGGTTTCCTTTACGATAACCGAAAAGGGATATGCGTTAAGGGATGCGGCAGGAAACATATTCCCTGCTGTGGAAGCCGACAAGAACAGTGATCCGGAAAAGGTCATTGCCGATATGTCGGAGGGAAAACAGAATCATCATCTTATGTCAATGATCACCGCATTGTGCCTTAAGAGAAAGGCGTCCTGCGGAATGCCTTTGGCGCTTGTTTCCATGGACAACTGCTCTCATAACGGTGAGAAGGTTGAAAATGCAGTCAAAGAGATAGCCGGAGCATGGCTTGAGAACGGAAAGATTTCCGAAGAGGATTTTGAATATCTGAGGACCAAGGTAAGCTATCCCTGGAGCATGATAGATAAGATCACCCCAAGACCTGACAGCAAGGTTGAGGAGATGCTTATAGCGGACGGAATAGATGAGATAAAGCCGTTTGTAACACCCAACGGTACATATATCGCAGCATTTGTAAACGCCGAAAGGCCTCAGTATCTGGTAATAGAGGACGATTTCCCGAACGGAAGGCCTGCACTTGATAAGGCAAGAGGTATCATCTTCACCGACAGGGATACGGTAAACAAGGCGGAACGCATGAAAGTATGCACCTGTCTTAATCCTCTCCATACCGCGCTTGCGGTATACGGATGCCTGCTTGGTTATAAATCGATCTCGGCGGAAATGAAGGATGAGGAATTGGTAAACCTTATCACAAAGATGAGCAGCAAAGAGGGAATGCCGGTTGTAGTAAACCCCGGCATCATTGATCCGGAGAAGTTTTTAAACGAATGCCTTACGGAGCGCTTCCCCAATCCGTTCATGCCGGATACTCCCCAGCGTATAGCCACCGACACTTCTCAGAAGCTGCCGATAAGATACGGAGAGAACTTCAAGGCACATATTGAAAAAGGCGATGCTGACAAGCTTGTTTACATGCCGCTCGTCATTGCCGGATGGCTGAGATATCTTCTGGCCGTTGATGATGACGGAACTGCTTTTGAGCCTTCTTCAGACCCGTTGCTTGAGACGGCACAGGGAATGCTCAAAGGGATAAGCTTCGGAAAGACTGATGTAACAGCCGAGGATCTTAAAACACTACTTTCAAATGAAGTTATATTCGGAACAGACCTTGTTAAAGCAGGACTTGCACCGCTCATCTGCACATATTTCAATGAGCTTAATGCGGGTCCGGGAGCGATAAGAAAAACTTTGAAAAAATACTGCGAATAAAGAAAAGGCTACGGGATCGGCGTAAAAACCTGTCCTGCAGCCTTAAATCTTTTTAAGTTTTTATTTCTTGTTTAGCCTGTATCCGAGAACCGATCCGATCACACCGCCGATGATGTGAGTCAGCTGGGAGACATTGTCCTTTATTGCAGCCATCTGGTAAACCTGCTGTCCGAGATAAAGGAGTGCAACGAGGATGAAGGTAAGAGGTATCTCGCGATCCTTAAAGCCGGTAAAGGAAGCTAAAAGGATGAAAGCGAACACAACACCGCTGGCACCCATAAGCGCACCGTCCGAGATGATGATATGTGCAACGCCGGTGATTACTGCGGTAACCGATATGACCATGCACAGGATTTTGCCGCCGTAACGATCTTCAAGCATGGGACCTAAGATAAGGATCGTCATAAGATTACCTACGAGATGCGAAACATCAGCATGTCCGAAGATGTGACAGAACAATCTTATATAGGTTAACGGATTGACCGGAGATGACCGGAATACGCTGAATATATTGTCGCTGGCGTTATTTGTTATTTTTCTCAATATAAGTGCGATGACACATATGCCCGTAAAAGTAAGAACCACGGGTGCGTTAACCACTATTTTGAGCTTGGGTTTTCCGGAAGAAGTGCCTGAGCTTTTTGATGCCATATTGTCCTCCTGTATATCACAAGATCATTCTTGCTTTGTCTTTAAAACATGAGAAAGTCATGTGGTCGTTCTTACCGATGACCTCACCGTCCGTATGAAGAGTAAGAGGTCTGTCGGTTTTTATTTCGATCGTTTTTGCGGTTATCTGTTCAACACCCTTGTAGTTAACGTGCTTTCCCTTGATTATCTTTGTCATGAGCCATAGATGTTTTAATTTGGGCATATCGTGTACGATGCATGCTGTGATCTTTCCGTCAAATGGGTCGGCAGCAGGACCCATGGGCATACCTCCGCCCTCATATCTGAAGTTCATGTTGGCGGCAAAGAGAAAACTCCTGTATTTAATTTTTCTTTTCCCGTCGATGATGACGGTGGCGCCGGTTGGCTTGCTTAAGAAGATGAGAACGAAACCGAAAAGATAGTAGACAAGTTTTCCGAGCCCGATCCTGTTAAGAGCTTTTTTGAGCAGGGATTTTTCCGCCTTTTCGCAGATATCGGCGTCATAGCCGATGCCCGAACTTACTGCGAATTTTCTTACTATCTCTCCGTTTTCGGAAACAACGAGCCCGTGGTCTATCTTTGCGATTTTTTTTGGTTTCAGGACATTTCTTACCATCTCCGCAGGATTTAAAGAAATGCCGAGTCCTCTTGCAAGATCGTTGCTTGAACCTGTAGGTATATATCCCAGAATAAAGCTGTTGTAATCAGTCAATCCGTTGATTGCCTGATTGACTGTTCCGTCACCTCCGACAATAATGATCCTTTTCATTTCGGGATATTTAATGCAGATATGGCGGGTTATCCTTTCGGCAGTATCATTTATTGTCGTAAAATATGCTTTGTAATCCACGCCCGATTCTTTTATGCTCTTTTCGAGATTTTCCCAAAGCTGCATGGATTTACCGGTCCGTGAACCGGGATTCACAATGAAATGGTACATTTCTTTCTCCGTTATAAATGAGGTTTGAAGCGATAACTGCTTTCGCTCAAGAGTATATCACAAACCGGAGAAAAAAGATACTAAAATTTTAATAAAGCCGCGGACCGTCTGATAAGATATAAGAAGACAGCCCGCAGCGGATGTGTACGGCACTACCGTTTAACCGTTTTTCGGATGCGGATAAACAGAGTATTGAAAAATTTATTTGATATATTATTTCCCTTTATCTAAAAGGAGTGTAAATAAAAAAAGTGTTTTATGTAATGTTTTTTATATTTTGTTTTTCTTCTATATAATATCCTCCAAAAATTTTATAGTTTCGTCTGAGGGAAATACCGGATCCGGTTCGAACGGGAAACAGCCCTTGAAAACAGGGCAATGATCCATGGTTTTAAGGAAACTCGGATTGCCCAGATTTATGAACAGTCTCCAGCTTTCAGGGATACGTTCTTTCCCGAACAGCTCCTTTATTACGGCATATTCATGCTTCCGCCAGGGCGCATCGGTTCCCACGGCTATCTTTATATCACATAACTGCAGGAAATTGAGATTTCGAATAAGATCATGGCCGAGATCGAATACCATGCAGTCATATTTCAGATCGTATAAAGGATCGTTCATTTGGGATGACGGAATATAGGTCACCCGGTGGTATGAGCATATACCGCTGACTCCGGGCTCAAGTGTTTCTGTGAGCCTTGAAAGATCGTCATGGCGGTTATGCTCGACGAGACATACTCTTTTGTGCTTTGTCTCACTTAAGAAATTGCTTACGGCTACTGCGATATGGGTCGTACCGTTTCGTGGTCCGAGCCCGATGATACCTATGCGTTTGCCGTTATAGCGTTCATCTTTAAAACTGTTTTTTCGATTAAAAAGCATATTTGCCGGTTTAAGCCTGTGGCAAGACTATGCCTGTCATTACCGCAAGCTCATGAAAAACGGCCTTCACCTCCTCATCGTTTAAAACATTATCAAAGCCGGGGATATACGGTATGGCGATACATTCGGCATTTTTTACCGCTTCGGCGGTCTTTTCGTGAAGTCTGTCAGTAAGGTTTATTAGAAATATGGTCTTGATACATTTTTGCGACAATGCCCTTGCCCGGAAGATTTCTTCGGTCTCCCAGACCTTATTTCCTGCTGTTATGCATACAAGATCATGATCGTAAAAATCCTTTGGCATACCATTATATAAACAGCCGTAATCGGCAATGATGCATGAAGGATCGTACCGTCCGTTTTCGTATTTTTTGCGGCTCAGTTTCTCAAGCCCGGCTAATGCTTGGGATTGTTTACAGTCAGAGGAAATGGAGTACCATGCCTCCGAATCGTTGGCCTCCGCATAAAGGCATTTTTTTCCTATGTTGTTTAAGTATATGGAAAAAAGCAGGGCCAGATATGTGGTGCCGGTATTGTGAGAAGCACCGGCAAATGCAATTTTGACCGGTTTATCCGAAAATCTGTCCTGTGATCCAAGAATAGAGTTTATATGTACGATAATGCTTTTTGCACTTCCTATCCTGTTCCATATTTTTTTCTCGCTGCATCGCGAAGCAAGCCTGCGCAATGCTTTTTCGTTTTTTGGGGAAATATTGCAATGATCTACCATAAATTCCAGCAGCCGTCCGATTGAATAGATATCGGAACGTTTTGAAAGCCTGTCTCCGTTTTTCTGCTCAGGGGAAGCATATGAACGTGTCCCGAAAAAGCTGCCGGCAGCATCGTTCTGTAAATGTGCGCTCCCGAAATCTATAAGATAACATTTGTCTTCGGAAATAATGATATTTTCCGGCTTTATGTCAAGATATAGTACGGCTTCGGAAAGCGAGTGGAGATAGCTTATTATGTTGCATAGCTGGATAATGAAATGAAATATTTCTTTTTCCGAGAGAAGCCGCTTATTGCAGAGACTTCCCAGTGAATCACCCTCTATATACTGTTCGATGATATAAGTATACTCATCATCTTCCTCCAGATCGAAAATCTCCGGAATAGAAGGGTGCTTAAGATTTTTTAAGAGATGGGCTTCGTTTAAAAGGAGCTTGTAATTAGGGGAATCCTTCCTGATGCCCTTGAGAATGCGTTTCACATGAAGACTTCTGTGTTCAGCCAGCCAGACGGGGCTGTCAGAATGGTCGCTTAAAAGTGAAACAATGGTATATTTTGATGTTTGTGCCGTTGTACCTCCTTCCTTCTCATCGGATAAACCATTGTCAGTATAAACCATTCAAAGAAAAAAATCAAGAATTTTATGAACTTTTAATTGACTTCTTTATCTAAAATGAGTATACTTCAAGTACTTGAAAAAAGTATAATCATTTTTACGGAAAATGCCGATATATTTATAAGAGAAAGAGAAATTGTCGCGGAAGGAGGTATGATCATGAAGATAGAACGGATAAGTGAAAATCAGATCAAGTGTACTCTTACAAAGGAAGACCTGTTTGCACGCCAGCTCAAAGTCAGCGAGCTCGCTTACGGCAGCGAAAAAGTCAGGGAGCTTTTTGTGGAGATATGCAAAAAAGCTTTTGTAGAGTGCAATTTTGTCGCAGATGACATGCCCCTCATGATAGAAGCCATCCCGGTATCGCCTGACTGCCTTGTGCTTCTTGTGACCAAGGTTGAGGATCCTGAAGAGCTTGACGTACGTTTCTCGAATTTTACAGCCGTGCCCGATGATGCGGATCCTGTCCTTTCCAACGAGGAGAGGGTTTATGCTGATGAAGTCATCGGCTGTATGGAGCATTTAAACAAGCTGCTCGGGGATCCGATGGCTACAAAGCTCTTTACAAAAGAAAACGAAGCCTGTGAGATTTCGCTCAAGAACATCAGCAAGGTTTATGCCTTTGAGACGCTTGATGATGTAAGCAGGCTTGCAAGAGGTATATATAAGATTTATAATGGGGAAAATACCCTCTACAAGGATCCTGAAAACGGGACATATTTCCTTGTTGTCGGGATGTCGGATCATACCGCGGAACAGTTCAACAAGGTTTGTAACATTATTTCGGAGTATGCAACCGCAGAAAGACCCGGAACGCTTGACATAGATTACTTCAAAGAGCACTTTGAAGTGATCATAAGCGAAAAAGCGATCCAGGTCCTTAGAAAGTTCTGATCATACGGGCTTTTTTACTGATGTCGGAGGTATCCCGAACCTCTTCTTGAACAGCTTGCTGAAGTGGTAGGCGTCATCGTAGCCCACACGGTCGGCTATTTCCCTGACGTTAAGGTCGGGCGAGGTTTCAAGAAGCTGCTTTGCCTTGTCCAGACGTATGTTTATTAGATAACGGATGGGTGTATCTCCCGTTACCATTTTAAATATCTTTGATATGTAGAACGGGCTTATGTACATGTTTTCGGATATAAGCTCAAGTGATATCTTTTCTGAATAATGTTCTTCGAAAAACAGGATGATCTCTTCGACTATCCTGTTTTTATTTATCGATTCGAATGCCACATGGCCGCCGGGCTCTCCGGGCAGCTGGTCATCGCGCAGGACTGCGAGCATGTACTGAATGAGATAGGACTGCATCATGTAGTAACGGCCGATCTTGTAGACATCGTTCTCGGCACTCATGGAAGTGCAAAGCCTCATCAGCTTCTGTTTAAGCTCGGATCCGGTCTTATAAACAGGAAGGTTCTTTAAAATCAGGGAATTGGAAGGCATGCCGGTCAGACAGAAATCCGAGACTCCGATAAAGAATTCGTAGGTCGGAGTACTCTTGTTTGCTACCAGAGCCTGATGATAGGTTCCGGGATTGAAGATAAGCAGATCTCCTTCTTCTATATCGTATATGACGTCGTTGATCTTATACCTGCCTTTTCCCGACATTATGAAAGCCAGCTCCAGATGATCATGGCAATGATATCTTTCTTCGTCGGAAGTCCTTATGCCCTTCCAGGTATAAAGGAAAGTCGGGTTGAATTCATAGGCGATAACACTGTCCGTTTTTTGCATTTACAGCCTCCGGAAAACAAAAATAGTAAGTCACGTGTATGTTTTTTGAGTATTTAGGTAATTATAGCATAAACAAAAGCAAATGACAAAGATTTTTTAAATATTTCGTGCCTAAAAATTTGACACTTGACATTTTGCTATAATTGTACTAATATTCTTAACTGAAAGACTTTGATGGAGACAGTAGTGTATACGGGAAGCTCACAGTGAGCCCGTGACAGTGCGAAACGGGTACAAGTACATATGCATGAATATCACTCCGGAGTTGTGTTGCAGAAATGTATAGTACAGAGTAAGCGGCACCGTTTTCCTGCGTTACAGGGATCGGCATGAAGCTTTTTTGGAGCGAGTGCTTACAAAATGGGTGGTGAAAATACAGCGGCTGTATTCCTGTTTTGGAATGTAGCCGCTTATCTGTTTATTAAGGAGGAAAGATGTATGTTTAGCAAAGTAAACACAGACATGAATTTTGTGGAACGCGAAAAGAAAGTGGAGCAGTTCTGGAAAGACAATGACATCTTCAAAAAAAGCCTTAAATTAAGGGAAGGCTGCCCTACCTACACCTTCTATGACGGACCGCCCACAGCAAACGGAAAACCTCATATCGGACATGTCCTTACACGTGTTATAAAAGATATGATACCCAGATACCAGACCATGAAGGGAAAGATGGTTCCCCGTAAGGCCGGCTGGGATACTCACGGACTTCCCGTAGAGCTTGAGGTAGAGAAGCTCCTTGGCCTTAACGGAAAGGATCAGATCGAACAGTACGGTATGGAGCCGTTCATAAAGAAGTGCAAGGAGTCTGTATGGAAATATAAGGGAATGTGGGAGGATTTCTCCGGAACGGTCGGTTTTTGGGCCGATATGGAGAACCCTTATGTTACTTACGATGACAATTTCATAGAATCCGAGTGGTGGGCTTTAAAGGAAATCTGGAACAAGAACCTTTTATACAAGGGCTTTAAGATTGTTCCTTACTGTCCCCGTTGCGGGACCCCGCTTTCAAGCGCAGAGGTTTCTCAAGGATATAAGACGGTCAAAGAGCGCTCGGCAGTGGTAAGATTTAAGTGCGTGGGCGAGGATGCATATTTCCTTGCATGGACGACAACGCCCTGGACGCTTCCTTCAAACGTTGCTCTCTGCGTAAATCCCGAGGATACCTACGTAAAGGTTAAATGTGTTGACGGCTTCACCTATTATATGGCCGAAGCACTGCTTGATACAGTGCTCGGAAAGCTCGCCAACGAGGGTGAGAAGGCATACGAGGTTCTTGAGACCTATAAGGGAAAGGATCTTGAAAGAAAAGAATATGAACCTCTCTTTGACTGTGCAAAAGCCGTAGCCGACAAGCAGGGTAAGAAGGGCTTCTTTGTTACCTGTGACGACTATGTTACCATGTCGGACGGTACCGGTATTGTTCATATAGCTCCCGCATTCGGTGAGGACGACGCAAATGTCGGAAGAAACTACGATCTTCCTTTTGTACAGCTGGTAAACGGCAAGGGTGAGATGACAGAAGATGCTCCTTGTGCAGGCATGTTCGTAAAAAAAGCCGATCCGGAGATAATAAAGCTTCTTGCATCCGAGAACAAGCTTTTTGATGCGCCTAAATTTGAGCACGAATATCCTCACTGCTGGAGATGTGACACTCCTCTTATCTACTATGCAAGAGAGTCATGGTACATAAAGGAAACCGCTGTAAGGGACGACCTTATAAAGAACAACAATACCGTTAACTGGATACCCGAGTCCATAGGAAAGGGACGTTTCGGAAACTGGCTTGAGAATATCCAGGACTGGGCTATATCGAGAAACAGATACTGGGGCACTCCTCTTAATATCTGGGAATGCGAATGCGGACGCTTTGAGTGCATAGGATCACGCGCCGAGCTTGCTGAACGCAGCGGCAATCCCGACAATGCAAAGGTTGAGCTTCACAGGCCTTATATAGATAATGTAACCTTTAAGTGTCCCGACTGCGGAAAGGAGATGCACAGGGTTCCCGAGGTTATCGACTGCTGGTTCGATTCGGGTGCCATGCCTTTCGCACAGCATCATTATCCTTTCGAAAATAAGGAACTCTTCGAGCAGCAGTTCCCGGCAGATTTCATCTCCGAGGCTGTTGACCAGACAAGAGGCTGGTTCCATTCACTTATGGCAGAGTCGACACTCCTCTTTAACAAGAGCCCTTATAAGAATGTTGTAGTGCTTGGACTCGTTCAGGACGAAAACGGACAGAAGATGAGCAAGTCAAAGGGAAATGCGGTTGATCCTTTTGATGCACTTGAGAAATTCGGAGCAGATGCGATCAGATGGTATTTCTACATCAATTCCGCACCCTGGCTGCCCAATCGTTTCCACGACAAGGCTGTAGTCGAGGGACAGAGGAAGTTCATGGGAACTCTCTGGAACACCTACGCATTCTTCGTACTTTACGCAAATATAGACGGATTCGATCCGTTAAAGTATACATTGGATTACGACAAGCTTCCGGTAATGGATAAATGGCTGCTGTCACGTCTTAACTCGACGATAAAGGAGACGGATGACAATCTTGCAAATTACAGGATACCGGAGGCTGCAAAGTCACTTTTAAGCTTTGTTGACGAGATGAGCAACTGGTACGTACGCCGCTGCCGTGAGCGTTTCTGGGCAAAGGGCATGGAGCAGGACAAGATCAACGCATATATGACCCTTTATACGGCGCTTGTAAATATCTCAAAGGCAGCAGCACCCATGATACCCTTCATGGCTGAGGACATCTACAGGAACCTGGTTGCCGGTATCGATCCTTCAGCTCCCGAGAGCATACATCTCTGCGACTATCCGGTATGCGATGAAAAGCAGGTGGATAAGGAGCTTGAAAAGGATATGGAGCTTGTCCTTGAGGCAGTTGTCATCGGACGTGCATGCAGGAATGAAGCCAACACCAAGCAGCGCCAGCCTCTCGCAAAGATGTACGTAAAGTCGGAGACCTCATTAAGCGATTTCTATCAGGATATCATAAAGGATGAGCTTAATGTCAAGGCGATAGAGTTTACGGATGATGTAAGCGCATTTACGAATTATACCTTAAAGCCGCAGCTCAAGACCCTCGGACGCCGTTTCGGCGCAAGGCTTAACGCATTAAAGGAGGTTCTTGCCGGACTTGACGGTTCTAAGGCAGTAGCAGAGATAAACGAAAAAGGAAATCTTACGATAGAGGTTACCGGTGAGACGGAAGTTCTTGAAAAAGATGATCTTTTAATAGAGGCAGCAAAACGTGAAGGCTTTGTATCCGGTGAGGATAACGGCATAACCGTAGTCCTTGATACCAACCTTACGCCCGAACTTATAGAGGAAGGCTTTGTAAGGGAGATCATAAGCAAGGTTCAGACCATGCGTAAGGATGCGGGCTTTGAGGTCATGGACCGTATAAATGTTTATGTGGCAGGCAATGATAAGCTTAAAGCCGTATGTGAGAAAAATGCGGATACCATAAAGAGGATAGTCCTTGCCGACGAGATCGTATATGACACAACCGACGGTTCGGTAAAGGAATGGAATCTGAACGGTGAAGATGTTACTCTGGCTGTGAAGAAAAATTAAAGGAGGCGTGAATTATGAAGTTAAACAAGAAAGAATTCAAGGCAAGTATTGAGAACTATCTGATGACCCTTTACCGCAAGGAGGCCAAGGACGCTACCAAGCAGCAGATGTTCCAGGCTGTATCCTATGCTATAAAGGAGTATATCGTTGAAGACTGGTTTGAGACACATAAGGAAGTGGAGAAAAAGGACGGAAAGATGGTTTATTACATGTCCATGGAGTTCCTTATGGGAAGAGCGCTCGGAAACATTCTGATAAACCTTAAGGCAGACAAGGATGTTGCGGCAGTACTTGATGACTTAGGATTCGATCTTAACGCCATAGAGGATGAGGAGCCCGATCCCGCACTCGGAAACGGAGGTCTGGGAAGGCTTGCAGCATGCTTCCTTGATTCACTGGCTACGCTCGGTTATCCCGCATGCGGTTGCGGTATCCGTTATAAATACGGTATGTTCAAGCAGAAGATAGAGAACGGTTTCCAGGTTGAGGTACCCGATAACTGGCTTAAGGACGGATATCCTTTTGAAATGTGCGATAAGGACAGCTCTCAGATAGTCAAGTTCGGCGGTTATGTCAGGATGGTAAGGCGTGATGACGGAAGAGAGTGCTTCATTCAGGAGGGTTACAGCTCTGTAGAGGCTATTCCCTATGACATTCCCGTTGTAGGATATAACAATCACTTTGTAAATACACTCCGTATCTGGGATGCCCGTGCGATTGACACATTCCAGCTTGATTCCTTTGACAAGGGTGATTATCATAAGGCTGTTGAGCAGCAGAATCTTGCAAATACAATAGTTGAGGTTCTTTATCCCAATGATAATCATTATGCAGGCAAGGAACTGAGACTTAAACAGCAGTATTTCTTCGTGTCGGCAAGTGTACAGCTTGCGGTAAAGAATTACTTAAAGCATCATGTTGATATCAAGCAGCTGCCCGAAAAGGTATGCTTCCAGCTTAACGATACCCATCCTTCGGTAACGGTTGCCGAGCTTATGCGTATCCTCATGGACGAGCATTTCCTTACATGGGATGAGGCATGGGATGTTACCACGAGGGCATGTGCATACACCAATCATACCATCATGAGCGAGGCTCTTGAAAAGTGGCCTTTGGAGCTCTTCTCCAGACTGCTTCCGAGAATCTATCAGATAGTAGAGGAGATCAACCGTCGTTTCATCAGGGAGATACAGGTAAAGTATCCGGGCGATTACAAGAAGATCGAAAAGATGGCTATTGTTTACGACGGACAGGTACGTATGGCTAATCTTGCCATCGTAGGCGGCTTCTCTGTAAACGGTGTTGCACGTCTTCATACCGAGATATTAAAGAACCAGAGCTTAAAGGAATTTGCGGATTACTATCCCGGCAAGTTCAACAACAAGACTAACGGTATTACCCAGAGACGTTTCCTTCTTCACGGAAATCCCCTCCTTGCGGCATGGGTAACCGAAAAAATCGGCGAAGACTGGATTACGGATCTTTCAAAGATGGACAAGCTTACGCTCTACACAGAGGATGAGAAGAGCCTACATGAGTTCATGAACATCAAGTATAAGAACAAGGTACGTCTTGCAAAGTACATCCTTGAGCATAACGGGATCGAGGTTGATCCGAGGTCTATATTTGACGTTCAGGTTAAACGTCTGCATGAATACAAGCGCCAGCTCTTAAATATCATGCATATCATGTATCTATACAATGAACTGAAGACCAATCCCGATATGGATTTCTATCCGAGGACCTTCATATTCGGAGCAAAGGCTTCGGCAGGATACCGCAGGGCAAAGGCGATCATCAAGCTTATCAACAGCGTGGCAAATGTAGTAAACAACGATCCTACCATCAGGGGAAGGATAAAGGTTGTGTTTATAGAGAACTACCGCGTATCCAATGCGGAGATAATCTTTGCGGCATCGGATGTTTCTGAGCAGATTTCAACAGCGTCCAAGGAGGCTTCCGGAACCGGTAACATGAAGTTCATGCTGAACGGTGCGATCACTCTCGGAACAATGGACGGCGCAAATGTCGAGATCGTTCAGGAGGTCGGCGAGGAAAATGCCGTTATCTTCGGACTTTCCGCAGACGAGGTAATAAATTACGAGAATAACGGCGGATATAATCCCAAGGAGATCTACAATGTAGATACCGAAATCCGTATGGTTATGACTCAGATGATCAACGGTTATTATTCACCTCAGAATACAGAGCTTTTCCGCGAGCTTTACAATTCGCTTCTTGAGACAAACGGGGGCGAGAGAGCAGATCAGTACTTCATCCTTAAGGATTTCCGTTCATATGCGGAGGCTCAGAAGCGTATCGAGGCACTTTACAGGGATGAGAAGCGCTGGGCAAAAGCCGCGCTTATGAATGTTGCAAAGTGCGGCAAGTTCTCATCTGACAGAACCATTGAGGAGTATGTAAAGGATATCTGGCATCTTGATAAGATAACCGTAGGAAAGAAGTCATGATAAGAATTCATTAACTAAGCGCTTAAAAGATCGGGCACGGTTTTCTCCGAACCCGATCTTTTTTCTTGTTTAATGACGGATAGTATGATATAATAATTAATAAGTATGTCATAAAAACGTAAAGATATGGAGATTTACCGGAATGAAGAAATCTATATTGCTTGTTCTGCTTTTATTGGTCGGAGTGCTTGGCTTGGTTTCCTGCAAGCCGCACGAAAGGGAGGAAAAGGATAATGGCGCTACACCGTCCGCTGCAGTGCCCTCGGAAGAAGCCTCTGCGGGACCGGATGCGACAGAGGGGATAACGGCATCGCCGATACCGTCACCGGCTTTTGAACCGGATCCGACTGCAACACCTACACCTACACCGGTCCCCGTTCTTGCCGACAGGCTTGAAACAACGGAAGACCCGGCTGTTTTCAATGTTTCAACCTTGGATCTGACCTGCTATGATATTAATGTATACCGCATTCAGAACAAAATGGTATATTTTTATAACGAGAACAGCGTAAGTGCTCCGAAGATCATATCATATGACATAGCCACAGGGGAGAAAAAGGAAAAGGTTTTTGAGGAAATAGATCCGCAGGAGTATGATTTTGAAGTCATAAATGATGAATGTATTGCCGTAACCGACGAAAACAAGATGATACATTATCTGGATGCGGACTTAAATACGCTGTATACCTTTAACGTACCTTTGGATTCGCTCTATCCCTATTACGCCGTAACCAAGGATTACAGTAAGGTATATTATATAAAGGAAAAAAGCCTTTACGGATGTGAAACGGCCACAGGCACGGAAACGCTTATCTACACCGATCCCATACTCCGGGACGGTTATCCTCTGTCGGTAACGCCGGACGGAAGATTTGTAAGCATATATGCATATTCGAGAAAGACCGGACAGAACGAGATACATATGTACGATATTGAAACAGGTGAGCTTACGTTACTGCCTGATTTTGATGATTACAGCAAATACTATGTTTCGCCCGATAAAAAGGAAGTTGTAGTTCGTGATTTTGCGGATCAGACCTTCAAACTGTACAGATTTAATGACGGGGTACCCGTGGAATTCCTGTGCATGCTCGATAACGGCAGCGGTATACCGGATGATTATGACGAAAGCCTGAAGAACGGAGAAGCCGGTCCGGGTACGGTTATATTTGACGGGAAAAATTATAAGGGTACTCTTCTGAAGTGGATAGACTGGGAAAGAAGACTTTTTATATTGGTGGACGACTGGAATCTGGACTCCTCGTATATGTTTGAATTTACCTGTTATGAGCTTGATACCGGAAAGCCTGTTTCAAATTTCTTCTATAACCTGGAATCCCCGAATTACCCGATTTACTGTTATTCGGTCGACCTTCGGGACGGATATATGTTTTTCTCGGGGAACAAGCTGGATGTCCCGTTCTGCGTGGCATGGAAATATGAGGACGGTACATTGGAGGATATGAGCAAAAAATATGTCAGGCTGAACCATATCCCCGAGTATCTGGATAACAAGAGAAAAGAACTGGAAGAAAAGTACGATATATACATTTATCTCGGAAGCGAGGCATTTGCCACAGATCATGATTATTATCTGGAGTGCTGTACGGACGCCTACACTATGTACCGGACACTGTGCATGGTAGACGAAGTATTCTCATGGTATCCCCGTGATCTGTTTGACAACTTGAAATATTCGGAGACCAAGACCTTTGCCGTGTATCTGTGTGACGGGTTCATAAAAAAAGAATCCTACGGTATAGCAGACGCCGTGGCACTTGCCAATACGGAGGAATATGAAAGATATATTGCGCTGGATGTTTCTTATTACGGTGATATGAGGTCGAACATAGTACATGAGCTTTCACATTGCATAGACAACCGTATCATCCAAGAGTATTTCGCTACAGGCGAATTTGATTTTGAGGAAGAATGGCTCAAACTGAATCCGGAAGATTATTACTACATGTATGATTATAACGAAACAAGCCCGTTCTCAAGATACACGTATCCGTACGCTGAGAAAGACGCCTATTTCATTGATACATATTCGCTGACAAAACCTACTGAGGACAGGGCAAGGCTGTTTGAAAATCTTGTAAGACGCTCATTCGGATATGATTATTTTGAAAGCAGCGCGTTAAGAGAGAAGCTTCATTTTTATTTTGACCACCTTCGTAAGTGTCTTGCCACCGAAGAATGGCCGGAAGAAACCATATGGGAGAAAAAACTGAGGCTTCTGGATGAGATGTACGCGGGGGATGAGAGCATTACCTATGAGATGATATATCCCGAGGCATACAACGGTGATGAGTACTATTATCTCGGAGATCCGGACTATATTTATCTGTCGGCATATGCATGCGAAATTGAAGCTGTCGGATGAGAATGATTTTACCGGGAGTACCGGAAACGGCAACATGAGGAGCAGAAGTGGAAAACAAAAGAGTAGCTTTATGGGATAATTTAAAATTTGAACTGATAGTATTGGTGGTACTGGGTCATTTTATCAATATCAGGGACTCTGTTACCTACCATAGTATCTTCATATTTATATATTCCTTCCACATGCCTTTGTTTGTTTTTCTGGCCGGACTTTTCCACAGAAACAAAGGTTTTTGGAAGAAATCGATTGCCTATCTTGCCATTTACATAATGTATGAACTGGGAATCTACGGGATAAAAAAAGCCTACGGAGTAAGAACTTCATTGGATATTCTGAATGAAACGGCGGCTCCGTGGTTCATGCTGGCACTGGCATTCTATGTACTTGCGGGCTTTGCATTGCATAAGCTCATGGAAGACAGGATAATGAGATGGGTAATACTTGTGGCCATGACGGTATTGGCATGTGTCATAGGGTTTGTCGAGTCTGTAGGAGAGTTTCTTTCGCTTGCAAAGGTGATATACTTCTTCCCGTTCTATCTTCTGGGAATGATAACGGACAGGAAAAAACTGGAGTTTTTTGCAGAAAAAACGAAATTTAAGCTGGCCGGAGCGGTTGTGCTGGCAGGGTGGCTGCTTATCTGCTTCGTATTCATGAAGGAGGTATATCAGTTAAGACCGTTCCTGCTTTCCAAGGCTTCGTATCCGGAGAACTACGATATGCCGGTCATCTGGAGACTGCAGTGCTATCTTATGGCATGCATTACGGGACTCAGCCTTATCGTGCTTACACCCGTCAGAGAGATAAAACCTTTCACACTCTGGGGCAGCAGGACCATACAGGTATATTTCTGGCATAAATTTGTGCTGTATGTATTTCAGTATACGAGATACGAAGGGAAAAAACATCTGGACGACTGGTTCTATGAGGGCGGTTTACGTAAACTGCTCTGGATGGGGGTGGCCGTAGCTGTGACCTGCATCCTGTCATTATGGATTTTCCGGTATCCGACCGAGCTTATACTGGCCTTTACGAGAACTAAAAAAGACGCGGGAGCGGAATAAAATTTTTGACTATAGCATCAAAATGTGGTAAAATTTTTACATAAATTATTAGTTTGGGGTAGACTATGAAAACGGCTGTATCAATAATAATTCCTATATATAACGCCATGCCGTATCTGGAGGAATGCCTGGAGAGCATTTCCTGTCAGGTAGGGGTAGACATGGAGGTTTTACTGATAAACAACGGATCGACGGATGAGAGTCTGGCTGTATGTAATTCTTTTGCGGATAGATTCCCTTTCATGCATGTTTATAATATTAAATCCACCTCCATAGGCTCCGCAAGAAATTACGGTTTAAAGCATGCAAGCGGTGAATATGTAATGTTTGTGGATGCGGATGATTTTCTTCCTGATGTTCTGACTGTTGCAGGGCTCTTGAAAAAATCCAGATCGAAGAACTGTGATATCTGTGTCGGCAACTTCAGCAGATTGTGGGGGACAAGACTGCTTCACGCTACTTCTCACAGAAGCTTCAGTCATTATCCCATGGACAGTCTTGAGTTTATATTCACGGGCTTTTTCTCAGTGGATATTCTCTCTTATGTCTGGGCAAAGATGTATAAAAAAAGTTTCATTGTTGAAAACGGGCTTACCTTTTCCGACAGCAGATATGCAGAGGATAAGCTTTTTAACCTTCAATGCTGTGTGTCAGGAGCAGAATATGCTTTTCTTAACAGAGAGGTTTATGTTCACAGGAATACTCCGGAATCGGTATCGAACCGTTATCGCGCGCATTCTCATACTATATGGCTGGAAATAGCCCGGAAGCTTGATGATTTCATAACGATGAGAGGTAAGGACACGGTTGTATGGAAGAATGTAGTGGCGTATACGATCTTTTTCGGTTGTTTCTTTGACTGTAAGATGGAGTATCGCCATAATGATAATGAGGTAACCAGACTGGTGCATCTTATCAAGGAATACAGAAGGGATCCGCTGGCAAAAAGATGCTTTAAGCTTTTGTCAAAACACTCGAATATTGAACTTATTCCTTCAATGTTTTACAGGATAATGATCACCGGCTTTGCCTTCTGCATGAGATTCGGATTTTATCGGGCATTGGCATTGGGAATGAAGATACTTGTCGATCTTAAGATTGATGAGAGCCTGTCGGATACGGGGAAAAAGCCGCAGAAGGAATGACCGCCAAGCCATAGTTTACGTGTATGGGAATGAAACGAATGAGATTTGTGCGGAGAAGGATGTTTTATGTATTTGTTGAGCTATACAAGACGACCTATTGATAATATATATTACGATCCGCGACTTGCATACAGCATGCATCTGGCAGTGAGTCCGGATATGAAGCATTTTAAGGCTTTAAATCATAATTCCGGAATACTGTTCGGAAAAGCCACGGAAAATGCTGACGGATCGCTGAATCCGAAGGCACTGAAAAAACCGTATATCTTAAAGGAAGAAGACGGATTTGAGATAATCGCCTTAAGGACCGGCGGCGACGGTGAGACAGACCCCGAGATATATAATAATATCATGGCTATCCTTGAGGACGGAGAAGGTGACGATCACGAATCGGCTTATACTCCGGTAAGATACCGGACAAAGGATTTCCTGATCTATTCCGCTCCTGAGGTTATTTCACCGGAAGAGTATGTGAATGAAGTATCAAAAGCAGGACGCTTGGCAGTATGGTCGGTACTTTCCGATACGAGGCTTTCCGGCATAGAGGATATAGAGGGAGCGGTTCCCTGCTGCGTGATCGAGATAGATGGCAGCATTGGAGATCACCTTATAAGGAAGTTTACGACACCGGTAAACATAGGCATAAGCTTTCCTGATAGTATAACTGTAAGCTCTGTTGAAGACTTAAAGGAGTATCGCGCCGTTGCCTCTTACAGTGACGGAACGACAGCACTTAAGAGCATAGACTGGAATCTTGAGAGAGTCGATTTTGATACGGCGGGAGAGTATACGCTTTCGGGAAGAGTTCATCAGGAACATTTTGAGTTCCCGTTTGCCATGAACCGCGCAGACCCGTGTTTTGCCCTGTGGAACGGCAAGTATTATTTCATAGCGACAAACGATTCTGACGAATACCATACTCTTCTGATCAGGGAAAGCGAGACTCTTGCGGGACTTAAGGAGGCCGATGAAAGGCTGATACTTGATACCGAAACCTATGACGGTATAGGAGGGTTGCTCTGGGCACCCGAATTTCATGAGGTAAACGGGAAGCTCTGTATATTTCATGCGTGTACTCCGGGAGAGTTTTTTTATGAAGAGAGCCATGTAATGATCCTTAAGGATGGCGGAGATCCTGTTGTAAGGGAGGACTGGTCGGCGCCTAAAAGGATCGTAAAACCGGACGGGACCGATCTCTGCGAAGCCGGAAAGGAGATCACCCTTGACATGACGGTCTTTTACTGGCAGGGAGAATACTATGCCGTATGGTCCCAACGTCGGTACCTGCCGAAAGACCTGGGCGGATGGCTGTATATTGCAAAGCTTAATCCGGAAAAACCGTGGATGCTTGACAGTGATCCTGTAGTACTGTCAAAACCGGATTTGGGCTGGGCTAACAACCATACCTTTGTGGAGCAGGGAGCATTTGCTTTGCCTGTGGAAAACAGGCTTTTCCTGACGTTTTCGGGTGCAGCGGTCGACACCTCATATACGATAGGCCTGCTGCAGATAGAAAAAGACAAGGATCTTCTTAATAGTAAAAACTGGAGGAAAACGACATATCCTCTCCTGACCTCAAGAAGCATACCGGGTGAATTCGGGACCGGACATAACGCATATTTATTTGATAAGGACGGAACGATATGGAATTCCTATTATGCCAGACCGGGAGCCGACGCACCCCGGAGTACGGGCATAAGAAGAGTACATTTCGATACGGATGGGGAACCGGTGCTTGATATGACCGAGGATATGGATGTCAACCCCATATTCAGTATAGTAAAGACCAGACTGACCGTGAAGGCGCCGGCTGACGGCAGCGGAGATTTCGGAGGAGAAATAAAAAAATGAAAGCGTATATTTTTCTTGCAGACGGTTTTGAAGAGGTAGAGGCCCTGACAACAGCCGACATCTTGATAAGGGCTGGAATAGAGGTAAAGCTTGTAAAGGTTCCCGGAGGAACCGAAGAAAAGTGTAAGGCGGTAAGAGGTTCACATAACATAAAGGTAAAACCGGATCTTACCCTCGGGACGGATATTTCGGAAGAAGACCTTTTGGACGGAGACTGCGTAGTCCTTCCGGGCGGTATGCCGGGTACTAAGAATTTGGCAGCATGCAATGAGGTCATCAATACGATAAGTGCGTATGATAAGGCAGGAAAGGTCGTTGCGGCCATCTGTGCGGCTCCTTCGGTACTTGGTACGAACGGACTTCTTAAGGGCAGAAAAGCAACCTGTTTCCCCGGTTTTGAGGATAAACTTGAGGGAGCCGAAAAGGTAGATGGCGGGGCCGTAAGCGACGGGAATATCGTAACGGGAAAGTCAATGGGATCTGCAGTAACATTTGGTTTAAAGGTTGTGGAGACACTCATGGGAAAAGATGTGGCAGATAAGGTTGAAACATCTATCTATCGTGGTTAAGAGGTGCTTGTTTTAAGTTTGGAGTCATAATATGAAGATAGTTTTTTTTAGCGGGGACATATCAAGGAGCGGCGGAACGGAAAGAGTTCTTTCTCTTATCGCAAACGGTCTTGCGGAACGCGGATATGAGATCGTGATATTCAGCCTGACAGGCAAAGGAGCATCATTTTATAAGCTTGATGACAGCGTAAGGATATGCTGGATAGGATCTAAGGGACTGGAAACGAATATACTCTCGAATCTCAGAACCCTGAACAGGCTTATGAAGGAAGAAATACCTGATTTCCTGATAGATGTTGATATCATTCTGTGTTTTTATTCCGGGCTTCTCAAGCTTAGATTCCCGAAGACACACTGGATATCGTGGGAGCATTTTAACTATTTTACCCGGTTCCCGGTAAACCACAATCTGCGTAAAGTGGCAAGGTTCATAGTAAGCCGCTTTTCGGAATGCCTGGTTGTTCTTTCGGATGAGGACAAGGGGTATTATCAGGACAATATGCGCCTTAAGTGTCGGATAGAGAGGATATACAATCCCACACCGTATGAAGAGGACATCCAAAAGACGGAAGAGAAAAAGGTGGTCCTTGCGGTCGGCAGGCTTACCCGTATCAAGGGCTATGACATGCTGCTTAAGAGCTGGAAGCTGGTAGAAAAAAGAAATCCCGACTGGATGCTCAGATTTGTCGGTGATGGTGAAGAGCGGGGTAATCTGGAAGCCGAAACCAAAAAGCTCGGGCTTAAAAATGTTGAATTTGTGGGAATGGTCGATGACGTAAGACCGTATTACAAGGAAGCGGCATTTTTCGTTCTTTCTTCACGTAACGAAGGCTTTGTTATGGTATTGCTCGAGGCTATGAAGTACAGTCTTCCCGTTGTGGCATTTTCCTGTAAGGCAGGAGTCAGGGAAGTGGTAAAAGAGGGAGTAAACGGATATCTTGCTCCTCCGAAGAATACAAGGATCATGGCAAAAAAGATGGAGCTTATGATCAGGGATGATGAAAAACGCCGCAATATGGGCGCAAATGCCAAGGTGATGATAGGCAGATTCAGTCAGCAGAGAATTCTTGAAGAGTGGGAGAGATTGTTTGAAGACATCAAGAAACTGGAAGTTTGATTATATAAAGGGCATCGCCTGTCTGATAGTCGTATGCCTGCACTGTCCGTTATATGGCCCGATAGGCGATGGGATAATCTACGCGTGCCGGTTTTCCGTTCCTCTGTTCTTTATGATCACGGGATACTATTGTGAATCAAAAAGCAATGAGTGGATCTTAAGGAAAACAAAAGAACTCATAATAAAAACACTTATTGCCGAAGCTTTTTACGGCGTATGGAAAATGTTCCTTGCGCTGGCACTCGACAAAAAGAGTCTTTCGGAGTTTATTTTGAATACGGCGATAGTAAAGAAACCCTTAAAGCTATTGTTCTTCGGAAGCATGTTCAACGGAGTGTTATGGTATTTATATGCTGCAATATGGGCTTATCTTCTGATAATACTGTTGAGAAAGGCAAAGCTCATATATAAAGATGCCGTTTGCTATATACTGATCATTGTCACGGTCTGCATTCTGGTCATCGGAAGATTTGTTGCTCAGAATCTATGGGACGAGGCCTTTATGACGGAATGGGCATGTCTGTTCTGCAATGCGCTTATATTCGGACTCCCGATGCTGCTGACGGGTATGCTGTTTTCGAGGCATGAGGAGGCCATCAAAGCATCATTATCACTGAAGAAGAATGTTCTGATACTTGTCGCAGGATTGGCCGTCATGGGAGAGGAATTCTTTTTGAGCCGCCAGTATATGGATTTTCATTTCTCGACTTATATCATTTCTTCGGCAGTATTTCTGTTTGCTTTTACATACAGAAAGGACAGCACATTGTTAAAAAAGCAACTGACTTTCGTAGGGCAGCGGCTGTCACTTTATATATATCTCGATCATATATTTGTCAATTCACTGCTGTTTACGATTGAACGATGTACTGACATTGCAGACAAACTGATAGTCGCGATCGTTCATCCTTTTGCCGTGATAGCACTATCTGTTTTTATCGCATGGGCGATAGATCGGATTAAATACAGAGCCGCAAAAGCAAAAACAGTTTAAATGACAAATGAAAACCAAAGGCACCGGATTAATGACATTGGTATAAGATCACAAATAATCGGAAAGGAAGTATGTACATTTGGAAAAGTTATCTCTGTGCGTTGTGATACTGCATTATAACAACTTTGAAATGACCAGAGGGTATGTGGAAAACCTGAAGAAGCTTACCGCTGAAAACTATGAAAAACATATCATCATCGTGGACAATAAATCACCGGATGAAAGCGGGGAAACGCTTTTTGAATACTTTAAGGAAGATCCCAAAGTGGATGTGCTGCTGCTTGATAAAAACATTGGATTTGCCAAAGGAAATAACGCGGGGATACTGTTTGCACAGGAGAAATATCATGCGGAGCTGACAGCTGTATCAAACCCCGATATAGAGATACGTGATAAACGGTTTTTCGAAAAGGTGCTCCGTATATATAAAAGAGACGGATTTGATATTTTCGGACCGGATATTTTCGGAGTTCATTATCAGGTACATCAAAGTCCGATACGCCCGGATCATATGACTTTGGAACAGATCGATGCAAGGATAAAAGGCATAGGAGAAACCTTAAGAAAGGTAAGACTCGTTAAAAAACTCGGATTATATAACCTGTTATATAATGCAAGAAGGATATTGACAGGGTTTTCCTTTAATAAAAAGAATTATCAGAAGGACTATTCTAGATATCAGACGGGAGCTGTTCTGCAGGGAGCTTTTTTTATACTGGCCAAAAGCTATCTGAACGCATATCCCGACGGTTTATACCCGGGAACCTTTCTTTATGTGGAAGAGGACATACTTAACTACAGGGCAAAGCTCAAAAACCTGAAAGTGGTGTATGATCCGGCTGTTTCGGTAAGACATCTGGAAGGTATGTCATCGCTTTCACGTACGGGAGACAGATGCAATAAGTATATCTTTGAATTGGAACAGATCAGGAAATCCTGTTTTGTCATGAAAAAGTACATGCTTAAGAATTTAAAGAGGACCGGCGGGTCGGAATTGAAAAAAGATGAGTAATGACAGGATAAAAAATACAAAAAGAAACATAGTTTTTTCAATGCTATACAGGATGATCAACCTGTTGTTTCCTTTTGCCATCAATTATATTATCATAAAAACCATAGGTGTTGAATATCTCGGGTTAAACATGCTGTTTGCCTCGATACTTCAAGTGCTGAGCCTTACGGAACTTGGTTTCGGAACAGCGCTGATATTCAGCATGTATGAGCCTATAGCAAAGAATGATACGGAGAAGGTATCCGCGCTTCTGGCACTGTACAGGAGGATATATCTGATCATCGGTACAATCATACTGTGTGGCGGACTGGCATGTATACCTATCCTTCCCAATATAATAAAAGATGATGTCCCGGACGATATAAATATTTATATCCTGTTTATCATAAGCCTGACGCATTCGGTTGTATCATATTTTATGTTTGCATACAGATCGGCGCTCCTTATCGCAAGTCAGAGAAAGGATATAGTTGATAAGGTAAATACACTTATCGAGATAGCACTTAACTGCTCCAAGATACTTATACTCCTTCTGACTGGAAATTATTACCTGTTCTGTGTGCTGCAGCCTGCATATGTTATAATAGATAACTTTATAGTCTGGATTGTTACGAAGAAAATGTATCCGGACTTTAAATGTGTGGGAACAATCTCAAAAACCGAGAAAAAATCGATTTTTTCCAGGGTACTCGGATTGTCGATAAACAAGCTTTGCGGGGTATTGTCCAACTCATTTGACAGCGTGATCATTTCAAGCTTTCTGGGGCTTACGGTCCTTGGCATGTATAATAATTACTTTGTCATAACCAATGCCGTGATATTTATGATCTGCATCATACCGGTGAGTGCGACTTCAAGCATAGGTAATTCAATGGTCTGTGAAAGTCTTGAGAAAAATCATACCGACTTTACGACATTTCAGTTTGGCTTCAGCATGCTTTCGGGATGGGCTGCCGTATGCCTTCTCTGTCTTATACAACCGTTTATCGAGATTTGGGTCGGAGCCGATCTGCTGTTTGATGACGGGACTTCCGTTGTTTTTTCCGTATATATGTATGCGATAGTAATGAGCGCCGTATTTATGACATATCGCGAGGCGGCCGGGATATGGGCTCATGACAGGATAAGGCCGTTCGTGGAGGGCGGACTGAACCTGATCCTTAACATAACACTTGTAAAGTGGCTAGGGGTCAGCGGAGTCATGCTTTCAACAATCCTGACCATGGGTATCATAAAGACCGTCTGGGGATCCCGGTATCTGTTCAACGAATATTTTAAAGGCTATAGTCAGGTAGAGTACTTAATGCATATGCTCCTGTATGCGGTCGTTACGGTCATAGCCGGCGCGGTAACATACTTTGTATGCAGTTTCATAAACATGAACGGTATACCGGAGCTGATAGTCAAAGCCCTGATATGCATAGTCATACCGCCGATCATCTTTGCCGCTTGCTTTTTTAAGACCAAGGAGTTTAAGCGATGTTTGGCATTGGCTAAGTCCCTTATAAAGAGAAAATGAAAAGAAGGAGAAATCTGAATGAGCCCTAAAGTAAGTGTGGTAATCCCGGTTTACAAAACCGAGCAGTATATAGATGAATGCATGAAAAGCGTACTTGCTCAGGATTATGATAATCTTGAGATAATCATGGTGGACGACGGATCTCCCGACAGATGTCCGGAAATCTGTGAGGAATATGCGGCAAAGGATGACAGGATAAGGGTTGTGCATAAAGCAAACTCCGGACTCGGACTTTCGAGGAATGCCGGCGTTGATGTATCGACCGGAGAATATGTGACGTTTGTCGACTCGGATGACAAGCTTGACGGAGCACTTGCTATAAGAAACATGGTTGATACGGCGCTTAAATATGAGGCTGATCTTGTCATCGGGTGCTTTAGACGTTTCAATGAAAACGGGGAAAGTGAAGTAAACAGCCATCATCTGAAGAACGGTGAGGATTTCTCAGATCCCGATTTCAGGTTCCGCGGATTTTATCAGTATGGGCATATGTCCTATGACTGGGGAAAGCTTTACAGGATTGCCTTCATGACAGAAAACGGGCTGAAGAGAGGCAGTTATCCTTTTACGCAGGACAAAGCCTTCAATATGAGATTCTATGCATCAAGACCTAAGTATGCTTTTACGGATGAAAGTGTGTACTGCTACAGAGTTAATGAGGGCTCTGTTACCTTCAAATATAAGGAAAACTATATACCGGTCTGGACGTCCATCGCTTCTGATTTTTCAAAGTTTATGAAGGACCGTCGGATAAAATATGATATTGGGGATCTGCCTGCTTTTCATATTTACTTTGGAAGCTTTTTCCTTGTAAAACAGGAACTGTCGGCGGGAAAAGGGATATCCGGTGCTGTGAAGAAACTGAAAGAATATGCTTCGATCCCGTATGTAAGACGCGCTATGAAAAGCATAATAGCAAAGGATTACACGAAGGGAATAAAAACAAAAAGCTGGAGATACATGATATGGGGCTCCAGCCTGTTGTTCGATCTTCATTTATATCTGTTGTTTACTGTCGGGATAGCTGTTTTAAGAAAACTCAGTGTTGATGAAAAGATAACACAAAGAAGATATAAGAAATGATCAGGGATTTTTCTTCATATCCTTCTTCAGTCTCCTGAAGTCTCCGAGCGCTTTCCAGCCGATCTTGATGATCCTGGGGATGTTTATGGAGTTTTTACCGGCCTTTCTGGGCTTGAAGCTTATCTCCTTAAAGACCATGCTCTCCTTAAAGTGAGAGAAATAGGTGGTCATCATGATATTGGGAAGGTTATAGTCCTTGTCAAGTCTGTAAAGATACTTGGCAACAACGGATGTCTTCATAAGCCTGAAGGGTGCGTTTGCATCCGGAACCTTAACTTTGAAGTAAAGCTTTAACAGGAAGCACACTACCTTCTCGACGAATGCACGTGACTTTCCGTCACCTCTCTGTGTTCTGTTTCCGAAGATACCGTCATAATCCTTTCTCAATTCCCAGAAAGCGGCAAATTCCTTGGGATTGGTCTGACCGTCAGAGTCTGTCTGAAATATATAGTCTGCGTTATTTTTAATGGCATAGTCATAGAGGGCGATAACCTTCGGACCATGCTGTTTTTCTGTTTTTTCAAGGATTTCGAGCTGAGGATGTTTTGCCTTATACTTTAAGAGAATACTGTGAGTGGCGTCTACGCTTCCGCTGTCAGCCACAACAAGTCTTGAAGCCGGATCCTTTCCTTCGAGAACTGAATACCAAGAATCGATGACTCCGAGAATGTTGGCCTCTTCATTATAAGCAGGCATTACTATATATAAGCTGTCCATAAAACCTCCTAAGATTTAATCGAAATATCGTAAATCTTTAATCTTATATGATTATACTATATTGATCCGTCAATGTAAAGATATTTTTAGATGATGATGTGTGAGTTATTGTTGAATCATGTTTAAGATTATGATAAAATAATAAACAGAGTAAACATCCGAAAGGAAAAACAATGAAGCAGAACAATCAGTTTGTAAACAGAAAAATCGGAGACAAGATATACATATTGCCGATAGGACAGAAAGCCGCCGGTATGGTTAAGGGCTTAAGCCTTAATGAAACAGGTGCGTTTTTATGGGATGTGTTAAAGGGAAATGTAAGTGAAGAGAAAATGGTAAGCATCTGCAAAGAACATTTCGGGATAGGGGAAGACGGTACCGGGATGCTTGAAAAGGATGTAAGCATGTTCTTAAAAGCGTTGAGAGACAGAGGAATGCTTGAAGGCTCAAAGGGGATTTTCGGATGCTCGTGTTCGTACTGTTCCGATAATGTTCCCATGGACAGAAGAAGCTGCTTTGATAACCCGGACGGGACCATATCCGAAGAAATAAGCGATATCAGCCATTATGCCGATATTGAGCTGGGCGGTCTCGGAGTATCCCTTTACGGTGATGAGTCGTATTTTGTCACTGATTTTAAAGCCTTTATGACAGAGAAGCTTCCAGAGAACAGAATGAGGATAGAGGTGGTTCCCGCAGAGCCGGAAGAGACAGCGGAAGGCTATTATGATGAAGAGGCTGCGGAAGATACAATAGATACGGAAGATGAAGGCATAGGTTCTTACAATCTTACAAAAGAAAACGGAAAGGTGCTGATACATCAGCAGGATCTGACGGTCCTCGAATTTGACGGGAAATATGTTATGTTTTTCCCGAAAGCAACAAGGATATACGAGGTACATTTAAAGAAGGACGGATCGCTTGCAAGGATTTACTGCGAATCGGGGGATGCAGTAAAAAAGCAGGATATTTTCTGGGTGATCAGAATGCTGTTCCTGGTGTTTGCACTGCAAAACGGGCTGGTCATGGTGCATTCAGCATCAATCCTGTTTAAGGATAAGGCATGGCTGTTTTCCGGTGCATCCGGCAGCGGAAAATCGACACAGAGCCGGTTATGGAAAAAGGTTTATGATGTTCCGGCAATAAACGGAGATCTTAATCTTGTCGGGATGAAGGATGGTATTCCCGTGATATACGGTACACCGTGGTGCGGGAGTTCGGGTATTTTTGACATCAAGGTCCATCCGCTGGGCGGCATAATACTGCTTAGACGCGGGAATAATACTATAGAGGAGCTGACGTACGACAAGAAGGTGCTTTACGTACAGCACCGCATCATTTCCCCCACATGGACGGAGGATATGTTTGACAGGGGCCTGAAGATCGTGGAGGACATAGTACCCGGCATCTATGTAAAACGATATTACTGCAACAAAGAGGACGAAGCGGCAGTCTGCATACATGATGATATAGAGCGAAGTGAGGCCGAATGAGGTGCTGATGTCACCTCATCGGTGAGCTTCGCCGACTGCTTCACCTTAAGGGGAAGCCTGAACTTAACGGCATTGATGCCTGGCTTTGCGACACAGGATACGGGGGAGGTTATGGAACAAAAAGCAGATATCGAAGCATTGTTGAGAAACGGTACACCCGTCGGTTTTAAGCCTCAGGGAAGCAGCATGCATCCTACTATTGTGGCGGGCAGGGACAGTGTGATCGTTGAACCGCTGGAAGACAGGAAGCCGAAACGCGGTGATGTACTTCTTTTCAGAAGAAGCAGGGATGCGGAAAGGTTTCCGGGTATGCTTGTTCTACACCGCGTTCACAGGGTGAGAAAAGACGGGATATATATGGTCGGTGACAATGAAAAACAAGTGGAAGGACCGCTAAAGCCCGAACAGTTCATCGGGATCATGACAGAGCTTATACGGAACGGTAAGCATATCGGTGTAAAGAACTTAAAGTACAGGCTGCTTACGCGTATCTGGCTTTTCTTACGTCCGTTCAGATTCGTTTTCACCTCCAAAAAGAGAAAACGGTAGGAGTTTTTATGTTTGATATAAAGGAAGAACTGAAAAAGCTGCCCGAAAGTGCCGGAGTATATATTATGAAGGATGTATCCGACACCGTCATTTATGTCGGAAAGGCGATAAACTTAAAAAGGCGTGTAAGTTCGTATTTTCAGTCAAAGCCGCGCAGCCCCAAAATAGAGAAGATGATCTCACTGATCGACCACTTCGAATATATAATGGTCGAGAGCGAGATGGAAGCATTTGTACTGGAGTGTAATCTTATAAAGGAGAATCGTCCGAAGTATAATACCATGCTCATGGATGACAAGACGTATCCGTTTGTTAAGATTACACTTTTTGATAAATATCCCAAGATTTTTCTTACCAGGCATCATGTAAGGGACGGGGCAAAGTACTTCGGGCCGTATACGAACGTAACAGCGGTAAGGGAAATACTTAAGATGTTCCGTAAGCTTTACGGGTATCGGACCTGTGATAAGAAGCTTGACGGAAAAAAGGTTGACCGTCCGTGTCTGTACTATCAGGTCGGAGAGTGTCCGGGACCCTGCTCGGGAAATGTGGAAGAGGAAGAGTACGGAAAAGGGATAGAGGAGATCATGCGGTTTTTCGAAGGCGACAGTTCGGGCGTAAAGAAAAACCTTAAGGCAAAAATGCTGGAATGCTCAGAAAATATGGATTTTGAGAAGGCTGCGGTTTATCGGGATATGCTCAAAGCCGTTGAAGAGCTCGGCCAGACGCAGAGAGTTACGGCTGCGGATGATATGAACAGGGATGTCATCGGCATAGCCATGAAGGATTATAAGGCAATAGTTCAGATATTCTTTGTCCGTCAGGGAAGGATGGTGGGCAGGGAGCATTATCTGGTTGAGGCGGAGGAGGATGAGAAACCCCGCGTTTTATCGGATTTTGTAAAGCAGTTTTACGGAGGGACCGCTGTTATTCCCAAGGAGATACTGCTGTCTGAGGAAATAAGCGAGAAGGATCTGATCTCGGGATGGCTGTCGGAAAGAGCCGGAGTTAAGATAAAGCTCATTTCTCCGATAAAAGGGAAAAAGGAAAAGCTTGTCGAGCTGGCTGTTGAGAACGCACAGAACCTGCTTGAAAAGGATATGGAAAAGCTGAAACGCGAATCCGAAAGGACCGTCGGGGCGGTTGCGGAGCTCGGAAAGCTTCTCGGGATACCGGCTCCGTACAGGATGGAGTCCTATGATATTTCCAATACCCAGGGCTTTGATTCCGTAGGCTCGATGGTCGTTTATGAAAACGGAAGACCTAAGAAAAGCGATTACCGGAGATTCCGGATAAAGACCGTTTCCGGACCTGATGACTACGCTTCCATGAAGGAAGTACTCTCAAGACGTTTCGCCCGTTTCAATCAGAGGGACGGTTCTGCGGTTGAAAACAACGACAGCTTTGATAAGCTCCCGGACCTGATACTTATGGACGGCGGGAGAGGGCAGGTAAACGCCGCTCTTGAGATAGCTGACAGCTTCGGACTGGATATCAGGATATGCGGAATGGTAAAGGATGACCACCACAGGACAAGGGGTATTTACTTTGATAACGAAGAGATACCGGTAGATACTTCAAGTGAGTATTTTAAGCTTGTGACAAGGATACAGGATGAGACTCACAGATTTGCAATCGAATACCACAAGTCATTAAGGTCAAAGGTGCAGGTAAAGTCGGTGCTTGACGACATACAGGGGATCGGTTCCGCAAGAAGGATCGGTCTGATAAAGCATTTCGAGACGATAACCGGTATAAAGGAAGCCTCCGTTGACGATTTATCAAAGGCTCCGGGCATGAACCGGAAAGCGGCTGAAGCGGTTTACGGTTTCTTCCATGACGGTAAGACGACTTAATGACAGAAGAGCAGGAGAAGATTATGTCTTTATGTTTTCATTTGGGAAGCTCCGGTGCGGGAAAGACCACCGGAATACAAAAGAAGATAATAAAAGAGGCTGCTGCGGATCTGAACCGTAACTATCTGTTTCTGGTGCCGGAGCAGTTTACTTTGCAGACACAGCGCGAGATACTGGAGCGAAGCGGGAATTCCGGAATGTACAATATAGATGCCTTAAGCTTCAATCGTCTGTGCTGGCGTGTATTTGACGAGCAGGGGCTTGCCATGCCTCAGGTTTTGGAGGATACCGGAAAGAGCATGATAGTAAAGAAAGTCGTGCTTGAACACCGGGATGAGCTTACGATATACAGGAGCAAGGTGAAAAAACAAGGCTTTATCGAGGAGATGAAGTCCCTGATTGCAGAGTTTTATCAATACGGGATAGACGGGGATCGTATAGAAGAAATGCAGAAGCTTGCCGGTGACAGGCGGATACTTAAGGACAAGCTCCATGATATAAAGATAATATATGATGCATTCAAAAAGTTCATCGACGGCCGGTTTGTGATGAATGAGGAGATCATAGACCGTATGTGCGACATAGCCGCCGATTCGGGACTGCTGAAGGATTCCGTCATAGTACTTGACGGCTTTACGGGGTTTACGCCTTCGCAGTATAACTGTATAAACGTGCTGATGAAATACTGCCGGGATATCCATGTGGTGCTTTCCATCAGCAGGAAAGAGGCGGAGAAAGTAAAAAAAGGTGATCTGCGCTATGAGGGCTCGCTTTTTGAACTTACGATAAAGACGGTAAAAAAGCTCAGCGGGCTAGCGGAAAAAAACAATGTTCCGACGGATACGGTGATCTATGATGATGAAAAAGGAAGGTACAGCAGCAATCCTTCGCTTGCCCATCTGGAGAAGAACATCTTCCGGTTTCCTTATTCGAAATCTGCGGATCACCGTGCGATAACGCTTCTTTCGGCTTCCGACAGGGACGAGGAAACGGATTTTGTCCTTGCTAAACTGAGGGAGCTTGTTTTTGATGCGGGAAAAGATGGAAAAGGCAGTAATATCCGCTATGAAAACATCGCGGTATTGTCGGGGGATGTTAGCGCTTACGGAGATATGCTCGAACGAAAATTCCGGAATGCGGGGATCCCGGTGTTTATAGATGAAAAACACAGTATAGCGGGCATGAACATAGTCGATCTGATAGATTCGGTTTTGGAGACGGAGCTTTTTGATTATTCATATGAGAGCGTGTTCCGTTTCCTAAAGACGGGGCTTACCGGGATAGGAAGGGACGACATCGCCCGCATGGAAAACTATGTGATAGCCCGGGGCATAAAGGGAGCAAGGCGCTGGAAGCAGGAGTGGAAGAAAAAAGCACCGGGTATAGAAAGTATCAACGAAACAAGGGAAAAGACCGCGGAGCTACTTTCCGGTTTTAGTGAATGTGAGAAAAAGAAGCCGACAGTGACGGAAAGACTGACAGCCCTTTATGAGCTGCTTGACAGCTGTAATGTTGAGGAACAGCTGTATTTTCTTTCGGAAGAATTAAAGAAAAGTACCGACCCCAAGAAAAGAATAAAGGGCACCGAATACGGACAGCTGTTTAAGACCGTCGTTACGGTGTTTGAGAGGATAAACGGATTGCTTGGCGAAGAGAGGATGGAGCTGGAGGAGTTTAAGGACGTTCTTGATACGGGCTTCAGTGAAGCAAAGCTGAGAAGGATCCCCGGCGGAGCGGACAGTGTTGTCGTGGGCGACATAGAAAGAACCCGTATCGACAATAAAAAGGTGATATTCTTCATCGGATGTAATGATTCGGTCATTCCGAAAAATTCATCCTCTGAGGGTCTGCTCAACGAATTTGACCGCGAGCTTTTTGCGGAGAACGACATAGAGCTTTCACCTACAAAAAGGGATTCTGCCTCACTGAACGAGTTTTATCTTTATCTGGCGCTGACAAAGCCGTCGGAGAGGCTGTATATCACTTATGCCCGCTCTTCGGCAGATGAAAAGGATGCGGGGCCAGCTTATATTTTCGGAAGGATCATGAAGCTTTATGAAGGATTGGAGATACAGAGGGTTTCGGGATTCGAAAAGGATAATGCATACAGGCTTCTCGGAAGCGACAGGGGACTTGGCACGGTCATTTCGGAATTGAGAAAGGGTACATTGGATGAGAATAGCCTTGCGGGTATTCTTGCAAAAACCTTTAAGGCCGAGGACCCGCAGCTTATGAAGCTGCTTGCCGGTGCTTCTTCGGGGAAGAAGAACCGGAGAAATCTTACGAAGAAGGAAGCTGAGGAGCTTTACGGCAGGGTGATCATAGGAAGCATTACACGTCTGCAGAAGTTTGCGGAATGTGCATTTGCCCATTTCGCAAGCTACGGACTTAAACTGAAGGAACGTCAGGAATACAGGCTGGGCAGCCTGGAGCTCGGAAATATTTATCATGATTCGCTTCAGAATTTTGCCGAAAGCCTTAAACAAGACGGGATAAAATGGTCCGAGTGTCCGACGGAGGAACAGGGGAGGCGTGAGGCCAAGGCCGTTGAGAAGGCACTTTTGCAATATGAGGACATAATAGGAAGCAGCAAGAGGATCGAATATTTCAGGACCAGCATTAAAAGAGTAATAGCAAGGACGGTGGATATCGTAACAAAGCAGCTGAGCCTCGGTGAATTTGACGTGGCTTATGTGGAGAAGGGCTTCAGTCATGAGAGCTCCCTGATGAAGCTAACGGGTAAGATAGACAGGCTTGATATTGTCAGGAAAAAGGGAAAGACTTATATCCGTGTCATAGATTACAAAACCGGGAAGACCGCGTTTGACATGGATCTGGTTAAGGCCGGATTACAGCTTCAGCTGGCCATTTATACCGCAGAGAGTCTGGCGGAGTTAAGGGAAATGAAAGAAGATACTGTTCCTGCGGGTATGTATTATTATAAGATAGACGACCCGATACTCGATCATGCAAAAAGCTCGGAAAAGGACCGTATGGCTAAGCTGCGGCTTGACGGGCTTACCGTGGACGAGGATGAGATCATCGCGCTTCATGATAAAACCCTTGTGGATGAAAACGGCAGACGTATCCCGGAGAAATCCGATGTCATAAACTATAATTACACCAAGGACGGGAAGCTTTATAAAGGCTGTGAAAAATCCGTCATCCCCAGGGACGACTTTGAGCGGGTGGCAAAAACGGCTTCCGATAAAGCTAAGTCGCTGGCAGAAGAGATACTTGCGGGAAGAGTCGAGGTCGATCCATATGAGAACAAGGGCAGTAATCCCTGTTCATTTTGTGCGTATGCCGGCGTATGTGGATTTGACAGAAGACGCGGAGATACTTATCGAAGCTTAACAAAATGAAGATACGGAGCATCTCGTTTTTCCCTAAGGAAACGCTGAAGGCGTTTTCGAGGTGACATTGTTTTTAGGTTAGGAGCAATGCTGTTAAGGCAGGATGACAAATAAAGACAGGATGGCAAATAGGTTTAGGAGCAATAATGGGAAGAGTATGGACAAAACCTCAGCAGAAGGTAATAGATAACAGGGACAGGAACCTGCTTGTTTCTGCGGCGGCAGGTTCGGGAAAGACTACGGTCATGGTCGCTCGCATAATAAAGATGATAACCGACAGCGAGAATCCCGTAGACATAGACAAGCTGGTGGTAATCACCTTTACAAGGGCAGCTGCGGCTCAGATGAAGCAGAAGATATCTGATGAGCTTGAAAAGCTGATGGAAAAGGATCCCGAGAACGCTCTGTACAGAAGACAGCAGCGTCTTATCGGGAGCGCGAATATCTGTACGATCGACAGTTTCTGTATTAACATAGTGAGAAGCTATTTCCAGAAGCTCGAGCTTGATCCGGCGTTCCGCATAGCTGACGACACCGAACTGAAGCTCATAAAGAGCGATGTAATGGATGAGCTGATGGAACGCTATCATGAGGAAGGGAATGAGGATTTTCATTATCTGATCGAGGCGTATTGTAATTACAGATCGGACGAGAAGCTTACGGAGTATATCTATCTCCTTGCAAACCGTGCGGAAGCCCAGCCGTGGCCTAATGAATGGCTTGATACCATTGAGGCTGATTTTGATGTGGAAAACGGGGAAAAGCTTTCAATGTCAAATCCCGCCAAAAGCATTTTCAACCATGTAAAGGAGATGTTTAAAGGACTCCTTACCATGACTGATAAGGCAAAGAAGCTTTGTGTGGATGGGGACGGAGCGCCCGATTATCTTTCTGCGATCGAATCTGATGAGGAAGGGATAAACAGTATCCTTAACGCCGCTGACTACAGGGATATGGGGGAACGGTTCGGCAGCCTTTCTTTCGAGACTTTTTCGCGCAAGAAGACGGGTATCCCCGAAATAAAGGAAAAGATAAAAGCAATCCGCAAAGCTTACAAGGATGAGATCGACAGCATTAAAAAGTCCTTCTTTCCGGCAGACGCCGATGAAACGGCAGAGCTTATCAGGAAATCTCTTCCGGCGGTAAGGTGCCTTGTCCGTATGACAAAGGATTACCTTGCAATGCTGAAGGAGAAAAAGAAGGAGAAAAATGTTATAGACTTTTCGGATGCAGAGCATTTCGCACTGGAAATACTCTGCGGGGACAGTCCCGAGGCTAAAGAGCTAAAGGAGCGGTTCCATGAGATAATAATTGATGAGTATCAGGACAGCAACAATGTTCAGGAGAACATTGCCAACTGCATAGCGGGCGGAGCAATGACGCGTCCGTATATATTTACTGTGGGCGACGTAAAGCAGAGCATATATAAATTCAGGAACGCGTGTCCCGAACTGTTTATCGATAAGCAGGACAGATACGGGAAGGGACTGGATAACGGCGAGCTTATAATACTTGACAACAATTTTCGTTCGCGTGAGGAGGTGCTTGAAAGCACGAACGCGCTGTTTAGGCATGTTATGCGCAGGGAGATCGGCGGTATCGATTACAATGATGAATGCTCCCTGAAAAAAGGGAGCGCTTCACAGGATTCCTCAGGTCCGGATTCACCGTATAAAACCGAAGTGCTTTTGATCACGGATGATGAGGATGAGTGTGAGAGTGAGGAGAGCTCATCGGAGGACGGCACGGATAAGGACGTAAAGACTCAGAGGGATAAAACGGACGGTGAGACGGAAGAAAGCGAGACGGGAACGGCTCTTGAAGCCAGACTTGTGGCTAAAAGGATAAAGATGCTTATACAAAAAGGCGATGTCCTTGTGCCGGATGAAGATAAGGAAGGCAGCATGAGACCCGTCAGGTATTCCGACATAGTAATACTTTTGCGTACCGTCAAGGGCTGGGCTTCCGCGTTTGCGGAGGTATTTGAAAACGAAGGCATACCTGTGTTTACCGAAGACGCGGAGGGCTTCTTTAAATCGCAGGAGGTTAGACTGGTAGTTGATTTCCTGAGTATTCTGGACAATCCCTGCCAGGATATACCCTTTGCCGCGGTACTTCATTCCGTTATAGCGGATCTTAACGAAGAAGAGCTTGCATTGATAAAAATATACGCAGGGAATACCGAGACCTTCTATGAGGCTTCGCTTAAGGTTGCAGAGGATAGTGACAAAATAGCCGATGCGGCAATATCCTTTGAGTTAAAGCCCGTACTTAAGTCGGCCGCGGACAAGCTTCATGCATTTTTTACGCTTTATGACGACCTTCAGGAATACAGGAAAAGCTCGTCGGTTTCGGAGCTTATACAGAAGATTTACAGTGATACCGGACTGTATAATTATTTTTCGGCCTGCCCGGACGGAGAAAAAAGGAAAGCAAACCTTGACATGCTGCCGGGGTATGCGGTAGACTATGAAAATACGAGCTATTCCGGATTGTTTAGTTTTATCAGATATTATGAGAAGCTCAAGAACAGGGAGCTTGACTACGGAGAGGCAGGCGCGCGCATAGCGGGGAACTGTGTCAGGATCATGAGCATCCACAAGAGTAAGGGTCTTGAATTCCCGGTCGTATTTGTTTCGGGACTCGGTAAGAAATTCAATATGGGTGATCTCAGCGGAGATATCATAGTGAGCTCGCAGCACGGACTCGGGATAAAATACGTTGACATTGAAAACAGGATAAAATATCCGTCCTTCTATCACTCCGTAATAGCAATGAGGGGTAAAGAGGATCTGATAGGGGAAGAGATGAGGCTTCTTTATGTTGCGATGACCAGGGCAAAGGATAAGATCATCATGACCGGACGCCTTAAAAAGCCTAATGAAAGCACGGACTATGCCTCATTATTCGGGGCAAAGAATTTCATGGATTTCGTATATCCCGTTATCGGCGTTGAAAAAGAGCATTTTGCTGTACAGATGATCCCCGAGGGAGAGATTTACTCATACGGAGCGGAGTATCGGGATGAAGCGGATTGTGCACTTGGAAATTGTAATGAAGCTTTGCCGGAAGGCGGAGGAGCGCCGGATATGGAGGAGCTTAAGGCAAGGCTGTTGCAGATCCGTTCCGCGCAATACCCGTACAGCGGGGAGCAGGCGGTTCCCGTAAAGCTTTCGGTATCCGAGCTAAAGCATATGCAGATAGAAGAGGAATTCGGTGAAAACATGTTTGAGGAAACGAGGGAATTTAAGCCCGGAGACAAGACTCTTCCCGATTTCTTAAAAGCAGAGGATGCAACAACGAGCGGAACCGGCTATGGTACTCTTGTACATAAATGCATGCAGTTCATGCCGCCGGGAGTAAGGGACAGTGCAGGTATTGAGGAATTCCTTGCAGAGATGGTATTTAAGAAAAGGATTACCGATGAAGAAAGACGGCGCCTGCCGGTAAAGAAATTCGTCGATTTCATGAACGATAATGTTGCGGACAGGATGAGAAAGGCGTACGAACAGGGTAAGCTGTACAGGGAAAAACAGTTTATGATAACTATGTCTGCCGGAGAGATAGATCCGGTGAAATTTGCCGGTAGCGAAGTACCTGTCCCGGTTCAGGGAGTCATAGACGCAATGTTCATAGAGGATGGTGAGATAGTTATCCTCGATTACAAAACGGACAGCTTGAAACCCGGAGAGGAAGAAAAACTGGTCAGGCTGTACAGCCTGCAGCTTGATATTTATGCAAGGGCTGCAGAGAGGCTGCTCGGCAGGAAGGTAAAGGAAAAGCTGCTGTATTCGTTCTCGCTCGGAAAAACTATCGTAGTATAACAAAACAGAAGATGCGGAGCATCGTTTTGTTACCGAGGAAACGCTGAAAGCGTTTTCGAGGTGACTTTGACATATATTATTTGGGAGTTGTAATAAATGGAAATACAAAAAGGGACTCAGTATACGGGCTTTGCCGCCGTGTACGATATGTTCATGGACAATGTGCCGTATGAAAAATGGGCGGCGTATCTTCACCGATTGTTAAAGAAAAACGGGGTGAAGAAGGGCATAATCGCAGAGTTAGGATGCGGTACCGGAAGGATGACCAGGCTGCTGAGGGATTTCGGTTACGATATGATAGGTATAGATGTTTCGGGCGAAATGCTTCAGATGGCTGCCGAAACCGAGAAGGAAGGCGTGGCGGGAGAGATACTTTACTTAAATCAGGACATGCGCGAGTTTGAGCTGTACGGGACCGTGGCTGCGATCGTTAGCATATGTGACAGCATGAATTATATTACCGAAAAAGAGGATCTGCTTAAGGTATTCAGGCTAGTGGAAAACTATCTCGATCCGGGAGGCATATTTATTTTTGATATGAACACACCCTATTATTACCGGAAGGTACTCGGCGAGACCACTATCTGTGATAACAGGGACGAAGGGAGCCTTATCTGGGAGAATTACTATGATCCCGAAACGAAAATAAACGAATTTGATATTACATTATATATAAGAAGTGCAGGAAAAGACCGTGAGGATGTCTATCAAAGGTTTGAGGAGACGCACTATCAGCGCGCCTACGGCATACCGGGGGTAAGGAAGCTGCTTGAAAAAGCAGGACTTGTAAATGTCAGGACGTATAAGGCTTTTACAAAAGATACGCCCGACAGCAGGACGGAAAGGGTATATTTCCTGGCAGAAAAGGAGAAGAAACATGGCTGATCATATCATAAGAGGGACGGCAGCTGACGACAGCATACGTCTTTTTGCGGCAGTGACCACCGAGCTTGTACAGGCGGCACATGACGCTCATAACACTTCCAATGTGGCAACGGCAGCACTCGGAAGGCTGCTTACGGGCGGAGCCATCATGGGGAGCATGCTGAAGAACGAAACCGATGTAATGACACTTCAGATAGACTGCGCAGGTCCCATCAAGGGAGTTACGGTAACGGTCGGCGCTCCGGTATCGACGGGGGAAAATGCTGATGCTGCATCGGAAGTTAAGACTGCCGGTACGGTACATACAAAGGGATACTGCAAGAATCCTTTCGTGGAGATACCATTAAAGGAGAACGGAAAGCTTGACGTCGGCGGGGCTCTTGGAGCAGGTATGCTCACTGTCATAAAGGACATGGGGCTTAAGGAACCGTTTTCCGGTCAGACGGAGCTGGTATCGGGTGAGATAGCCGAGGATCTTACATATTATTTCGCAACCTCGGAACAGACACCGTCTGCAGTCGCACTCGGGGTACTCATGGCTCCCGAGGGCGGAAAGGTTATCTGCGCCGGCGGACTCATAGTCCAGCTGCTTCCTTTTGCTCCCGAGGATGTCATCTCGAAATTAGAGGAAAAGATAAAAGGGATGGAGCCTGTTACGGAGCTTATAAAAAAAGGTAACGGTCCGGAAGAGATATTAAAGCTTATCTTTGGGGATATGGGACTTAAGATAAACGACCGTGTGGATGTGGCATTCAAATGCGACTGCTCAAAGGAAAAGGTGGCAAAAGCCATCATGAGCATTGAGGCAAAGGACATAGAAGAGATGATAGCGGACCGGAAACCTGTGGAGGTTAACTGTCATTTTTGCAATACAACCTATAAGTTCACGCCTGAAGAACTGTCAATTTTGCTGAAAAGTAAAAAAAGTTCAAATTAGGTGTTAAGTTTATTGATTTACATTCCGATAATGTAAGTGAAAGATTTAACATCAGATTATTCAAAACTTACATAAAAGAAATTTTATGTTCGCATGGAGGTGAGCATTATGCGTATTGATTCGATGAATCAGGTCAGCCAGGTATACCGGATGAACAAAGCTAAGAAGGTTAATACCGCTTATCAGGCTTCGGTCGGTGACAGGGTAGAGATCTCACAGCTCGGAAGGGACATCCAGATAGCCAAGAAAGCAGTCAGTGCTGCGCCCGATGTCAGGGAAGACAAAGTTGCAGCCATGAAGGAAGCTCTTGCAGGCGGATATTCCGTCAGTGACAATGATATTGCAGATAAGCTTTTGGAGAGCTTTGCCATTTAAATACGGAGGGTCGTATGGCCGGACTGATAGATGAACTTGTAAACACCATGTCACAGGAAAACGATATTTATAAGGAACTGATACCGATCGCGGATGAAAAGACCCGCATCATCATAAAGAATGACCTCGATGCGCTGCAGAAGATAACGGAAAAAGAGCAACTGACCATCGAAAGGATCAATGCTCTTGAGAAAAAGCGCGAAGAGGTCATTGTCAATATCGGGACGGTACTTAACCGTAAACCTGAGGAACTTAATATGAAGGAGCTCATAAGGATCATGGGAAAGCAGCCGAAGGAACAGGAAAGACTCGGCAGGATACATGATGAGCTGGCAGAAACATTAAGAAGACTGGTGACGATCAATGACAGAAATAGAGAACTTATAAATCAATCCCTGGAAATGATTGAGTTTAACATGAATCTTATTCAAAGCACAAGGATGGCGCCCGGGGTAAATAACTATACTCGTGCAGCCGGAGAGAGCAGTATCCGGCAGGCAGGAACAGGGATGTTCGATGCCAGGCAGTAGGGAGAATGACGGGGTGAGCCTATGTCTTTGTTTGGAGATCTTAGCGTTGGAACATCCGGGCTTAAGGTTAGTCAGCACGGATTAAATGTAGTTGCGCACAATTTGTCAAATGTGGATACCACAGGATATGTAAGACAGCAGGTAGTGCTGGATACTTCTGTTGTTAAAAATATCGGGGGGAATCGTATATCTACCTTTCAGGTAGGTCTCGGCGTGGATTCACAGACTGTCAGACAGGTGCGCGACTTTTTTTTGGATCAGGCTTACAGGACAGAAATAGGCAGACAAGGGTATTATGATGCCCAGGCAGCAGCGGTAAATGAGATAGAAGAGCTTTTCGGCGAGCTTAACGGAGTAGCATTCAGGGACGCATTGTCAGACCTCTGGATATCAATGCAGGAGCTTTCAAAAGAGCCCGACAGCCGTGTGGCACAGGCAACATTTATAGAAAACGGAGTATCCTTCCTTGAAAGAGCCGATAAGATATATACGGAATTAAAGAATTATCAGAAGGACTTGAACGTTCAGATAAGGGACCAGATCAAGAGAGTCAATGAAATAGGAGCCCGCTTGGATGAACTGAACCTTGAAATTGCCAAAAACGAAAGTGACGGCAGGGAAAACGCGAACGACTTAAGGGACGAGAGAAACAATCTTTTAGATGAGCTCGGACAGATAGTAAAGGTTGATTACGTAGAAACACTTAACGGAAAAGTAATAGTCAATGTTGAAGGCGTACAGTTCGTAAATGAAGACCGTTACCATCCGATGGAAGCGGTTACCATGGCGGATTATATGGAAATTAATCCCGAAAGATATTGCGAGAGGGATGCGAATGGAGATCCGATACTTGACGATAACGGTAACATGATCATTAAGCCCATTGACGAGTGCGCAGATGTACTTATGGCAGTATGGCCGCATCTCGGAGGAGATGACGTATTTGACTGGTCAAGTGTTCCTTCCTCCGAATCAAATACAGACATAGGCGGATTAAAGGGAGCCATTCAGGCAAGAGGTACCGGCATCGGAAAATATACGGATATCCCGATCGAGCCCAAGCGTGAAGATTATTGTGACGAAAACGGGATAATGGTCGATAAAGATAAATACGATGAAGCAGTAGGAAAGTACAACAGGGACTGCAGGGAGTACAATCTTAATGTCGAGTCCTCCATCGTCATGAGGACACAGGCGCAGTTCGATCAGCTTATCCATGGTATCATAACAGCGATAAACGATACCTTCTGTCCGAACAAGACCGTAGTACTTGAACAGGATCTGACGGTTACGCTTCCGAACGGCGACACAAGGGAGTACAAAGCCGGTGACGAGATAAGGATATTTGATGAAGAAAACGCCCCTGTCGGTGTAGATAAGGATCATACACAGGGAACCGAGTTCTTTTCGAGAAAAACCGTAGACAGATACCAGACCATCCAGAATGTTAAGTTCTCCGTAGGCGATGAGGTATTTCAAAAGGCCATACAGGTATACAACGAAGAGTATGATAACGATAATTACTCCAAGTATACACTCGGAGAAACTGAAATAAACCTTGACCTGCTTTCGAACAAGTCAAAGATCCCAATCATGACAGCCGACAGGACGGGAGATTTCGACATAGCGGCAATACAGGGCCTTATGGAAAAGTGGCAGGCACCGTTTGCCACGCTTTCACCGAATACGCTGACACTGAACAATTTCATGAGTTATTACACCCAGTTCACCGGAAGCATAGCGACAAAGGGTGATGAGTACCATGTACTTTCGGACAACCAGAGAGCAATGGTTGAGTCCATTCAGGACAAGCGTACCGGTATAACGGGAGTATCTTCCGATGAGGAGCTTACTTATCTCATAAGATTCCAGCAGGCATATAACGCTTCGGCAAGATACATAAACGTAATAGATGAAATGCTTGAACACATTATTGAAAAACTCGGTTAAGGAGGTGTGATATGGCTAATACATTTTTCGGACTTACAATAGGAACGACAGGATTATACGGAGCAAATCTCGGTATAAATACCACAGCACACAATATCACAAATGCCGAAACCGAAGGCTATACAAGACAGGTACTTAATACAAGAGCCGACACGGCACTGAAGGCTAACAGCACATACGGTATGATAGGAACCGGTGTTTCGGCTTACAGCATTACCCAGATAAGAAATAATTACTATGATGAGAAGTTCCGCAGCAACAATTCGGTAGCAGGTTATTACGACGCCCAGGATTATTACATGAAATCCATAGAAGGCTACTTTAACGAGATACAGCTCGAGGGCTTTAACAGTAACTACAATCTTTTCTGTGACGCACTCCAGGAGCTATCAAAGGATCCTTCAAGCCTTGCTGTACGAACTCAGGCAAACAGTTATGCACAGAACCTGTGCGATTATATAAACGCCCTGAACACCAGCATGGAACAGCTTCAGGAAAGCACAAACTTCGAAGTAAAGACGATGTGCGACCAGATCAATTCCTATGCAGTACAGATCGCAGGACTTACGAAGCAGATTAATACTCTTGAAGTGACAGGAACCGTGGCAAACGACTTAAGAGATCAGAGAAACCTTCTTATAGACGGGTTATCAAATATAGTTGACATAAGCGTAACCGAAAAGGTACTCGGTCTTGAGGAAACCGGTGCTTCGGAATTTACCATAAGGATAGGAGACGCCGTTCTGGTCGATACATTTAACTGGAATACCATGAGGGTTGTGCCCCGTGAGGAAAAGATAAGCCAGTCTGACATAGACGGTATCTACGAGATAGAGTGGAACAGCGGACAGCGCTTCGACGGGCTCCACTGCGGCGGAAGGATGCAGGCTCTCTATGAGGTCCGTGACGGAAACAGTGAGCAGTACTTCAACGGAGAAATAGAACTGGCTCCCAAGGGCGGAAATAAGATCACCGTAATGGATACAAGCGTAAACGAGATAGATAAGCTCCACATTGCCGAACGCGGAACCATAGTAATCGGAGACAAGGAATACATATACAGCGGTTTCCAGGCAACCTGGGTTGAGGACGACAATGGAGAAAAGGTTCTCCAGTACGAATTCGAGCTTGAAGAAGAGCTTGTCAAGGACTATGACGAAGGCGTTTCGGTAAGGATAGGGCAGAGCATACCTTTTAAAGGCATTACCTATTATATGAACCAGCTTGACGAGTTTACGAGAACTTTCTCCAGAAGGTTCAACGAACTCCATACAAGCGGACAGGATCTGGACGGAAACGCAGGACTTGATTACTTTAACAGCAGGAACACAAAAGGTGACAATTACACCTTTGAACACATCCTTGACCTCGGAGAGGTTGCGGTATCCAGCGAGAGCGGTTCATACATTACAAATAGCGAAGACGAGAACAAGGGTACGTATTATTTTATGACCGCTAAACAGTTCTCGGTTACCAAGAAGGTATATGACGACCCGCACAAGCTCGTTACGGCTACCGACGTTACGAACGGTATAGAAAAGAACGATCTGGTAATGAAATACATAGACTTAAGGGATGATAAGGACATGTTCCTTCAGGGAACTCCGCAGGGCTTCCTTCAGGCACTTGTTGCCGAGCTCGGTGTTGACTCCCACAAATCCCAGAACTTCAGTAAGAACCAGGCCGACATCGTGGCAGCGATCACAAATCAGCGACTTTCGGTATCCGGCGTCGACCTCGACGAAGAAGCCATGAACCTCGTCCGATACCAAAACTCATACAATCTTGCAGCTAAAGTAATAAGTACTATGAATGAAATATATGACAGACTAATCAACTACATGGGCGCTTAAAGGGAGCCTGATCCGTTAATCCGGATACCCGACCGCTCATGCAAGCTTGCTTGCAAGGAGCGGTCAGGTATCCGGATGAGCTGCGGAGCAGCGACCGAACGGACAGCCGCAGACAGAAGTGCCGTAAGGCACGTCCGACACGAAGTGGCGGGTCTGTGGCATGGGCGCGAGGTAGGATCGGGCGTGAATACGCGATGGGCGCGGGCAAGCACGAGCGTATGGATCGGAGCAGCGGCCACACCGCCAACTTAACCACTATTCACAAGGAGGTCACTATGAGAATAACCAACAAAATGATGACCAACAACATGCTTCATAACATAAACATCAACAAGAACAACATGACGACACTCGAGAATAAATATGCGTCAGGACTCGAGATACAGAAGCCTTCGGACGACCCGATCATAGCTGTGCGTGCGCTGAAGCTGCGTACAAATCTGTCTGAGCTTAACCAGTATTATAAGAAAAATATCCCCGATGCAAAATCCTGGATGGAATCAACCGAAAGTGCATTAAGAAATACTTCCGAAGTTCTTACAAAGATCCATACATACTGTGTTCAGGGTGCCAACGATCCTCTGACAGAGGCCGAGAGAAAAAGCATAGTTGACAATCTTGTCGAGCTAAAGAAGCAGATATATCAGGAAGGCAATTCAAACTATGCCGGAAGATATCTGTTTACCGGTTATAAGACCAGTACCAGTCTCGTATTTGAAAACGAGGAAAAAAATATAGAGTACAGCATTACCGAAAAATTTACACCTTCGGACGTAGAAATATCAGACAGGATTGTAGACTCCCTTGATGTAAATAGCGTAAATGCCGATGATCTTGACACCTTTGAGATTGAAAATCGTCCTACCTCCGCAACTATCTACCGGATAAGGCTTGCATATGATAACCTGAAAAAAACGGAAGATGGTGCAAGCGTCTCGATAAAGATCCCCGAACTTGACGAGGAAGGAAATCCGGTTCCCGATCCCGGTGAAGAGGGCGCATATCTCTATGAAGAAGAATTGACTGAAAGCGATATGGTTATCATGAACTCTAAAGACCCCAAAGCATACAAGTTTGAAGAGGGAGAAGAAAATGACATCCACTTCATAGAAGATACAGGCGAGATCATATTTGGACCCGAGAGATATAATGAGTGGCGTGAGAAAAACTTCGAGATAACCTACGAGAAAAATGAGTTTGAAAAAGACGAATTAAGACCGGAACACTATTTTGACTGTACCGCTTACGATCTGACTTTGCCTGAGGATCAGAGGGTAGCAAAAAAGATAGAGTACACCGTTGAAGACCAGCAGATAGCTTATGAGATAAACTTTAACCAGAGGCTTGCAATAAACGTACAGGCGAAGGACGCCTTTAGGCACGCTATCGGAAGGACTGTGGATGACATACTTATCGCTATCGAGGATGTCAATAAAGTAAAGGACAAGATAGCACGCGTTGACAAGATGCTTGACGATACTGCGCTTGACGAGACTAAGATAGCCAAACTAAAGGAAATAAGAGGAGTCTTAGATACAGAGTTTGCACTAAAGGACAGCCTTATGCGCGAAGCCTATGGCAGGGGACTTACTTCAATAATAAAGGAAGAAAATATAGTAAACTCAGCAACAAGTGATATCGGTACCCGTTACAACCGTATAGAACTGACCGAAGAACGCTTAAATACTCAGCAGGTAGAGTTTACAGACCTGCTTTCACAGAACGAAGACGCCGATCTTGTAGATACGATTGTTAACTATAACGCAGCAAACACTGTATACAACGCATCCCTTCAGGCAGCCGGAAAGGTTGTAAAGAATACACTTCTTGATTTCCTGTAGGATATGTATGGTAAAAGCGGCATGGTCTGATATAAGTTTTCAGAAAATTTAGTTGAAATATTTATAAAAGTGTAGTATAATTGCTTTCGGACATATCACAAAGTAGACAGAAGGCAGATATCATTGTGACTATGTAAAATAAAAGGGGTTCCAAAATAAAAAGGAGGATGTACTATGAATGTAAAAACAAGACACTTTGGGGAAGTTGACATTGATGAGAGCAAGGTTATCACTATGGATAACGGCCTGTTCGGATTTGAGAATTATAAGAAATATGTTCTTCTCTATGATTCCAGTTCAGAAGAGATTCCCAACATACAGTGGCTTCAGAGTGTAGACGAGGAGCTTCTTGCACTTCCGGTTATGATCCCTACCACCATAGTTCCCGATTATAACCCTGTAGTTGATGACGAGTACCTGGAGAATCTGGGTGAGTGGAGTGAAGAGACCATTTCGATGCTTGTAACTGTTACCGTACCGGCAGATATTAAGGCAATGTCAATCAACCTTAAGGCACCTATTATCATCAATACAACAACAATGAAAGGCAGTCAGGTAGTTGCAGAGAATCCTGATTATGAGATAAAGTTCAAGATCCATGATCTGCTTGAAGCTGCCAGAAAGAAAAAGGAGGAAGGCTGATGCTCGCATTATCAAGGAAGACGAATGAGTCCATCATGCTCGGCAACGATATAGAAGTAACCGTTCTGGAGATAAAGGGCGATCAGGTAAAGATAGGCGTTACCGCTCCGAAATCGGTTGCTATCTTCAGAAAAGAGATATATCTTCAGATACAGGAAGAAAACAAAAAAGCAGCTGAGAATCAGGTGGATAGGGATACTATCGAAAAATTATTTAAAATTTAATAATTTACTGTTAAGTTTTATTGAGAAGTATCCGATAAAGAAAATAGAATAGAATCCCATTAGTATATCCCAATATAACTAAAAGGATTTAGGCAGATAATCATGCGGATTTTATTTCTGTATGATTATTTGTATTTTGTGCGGACGATCGGAGATAACACCGTTTAAACCGATGCCGGTCTGCACAAGTCAGGAACACTATTTTCCTGATCGTAGCACAAGGAGGTGGACGGTTTTTTTACCGTCGATACAAAGTTTAGGATTACCTAACGAAAGGAGAAACATATGGGAATTGAAGTTGTTGGATCGAATCAGTCCTATCAACCGGTTCAGTCTTATCAGCCGGCGCCCGCTGAATCTACAACTGTTGTGAAAACAGGGTCGGAAGCCCTGACCAATATAGCAGTAAAGGCTCCCAGCTCTGCATCCGAAGGTCAGGTGAAGGGAGATAACGGGAAGCAGCCTTCCGAAGAGGAAGTAAAGTCGGCAATTGAACAGGCAAACAAACGGGCACGTGGATATTTCGGGCATGCAAATGCTGAGTTTTCGTATCATGAGGCAACCAAGCGCATATCGGTAAAGATTGTGGATCAGGATACGAACGAAGTCATCCGTGAGATACCGCCTGAGGAAACCTTGGATATGATAAGCAAGATGTGGGAACTGGCCGGCATAATAGTTGACGAGAAGAGGTAAACAGGGAAGTGTTTTAAGAACAAGGAGGTCGAATTATGCCTATACGAATGAGCGGAATGGCGTCCGGACTTGATACGGATGCTGTTATAAAAGAATTAATGTCTGCCCAGTCATTAAAGAAGACAAACCTTGAAGGTAAAAAAGAGAAGCTTAGCTGGACTAAGGAAAAGTGGAGTGAGATGAATACAAAGCTTTATTCCTTCTATACAGATAAACTATCTCCGCTAAAATTACAGGGAAGTTATCAGACAAAAAAAGCAACGTCATCTGATGAAACAAAGGTAAAGGTATCGACGTCAAGCGCTGTAGCAGGGTCATATTCGGTGAGTGTTGATAAATTGGCATCTGCTGAGTATGTGACAGGTGCGGATATAAAAGACAAGGGTTATACGAAGGATACCTTATTGACAGATACAGGGATGTCTTCGGGTCAGACTATAACGATTAAAAACGGTAAGGATCTGGAAAATGTAACTTCCATTACCATTGATTCGGATACCACTATAGAAGAATTTGTTGACAGACTTAAAGAAGCCGGACTTAATGCAAATTTTGATACAAAAAGCGGACGTTTCTTCATAGCGGCAAAGGACACCGGAGAGGACAATAAGTTCACCATAGAATCAGATGCATTAGAAGGTGAAGGACTTGAAAATCTTGGCCTTAAAAATATCACGGAAGATATGGCAAAAAACGGGATAACTGCCAATAATAGCGGTGAGATGGCTATTGTAGGAGCATCTGATGCAAGCATTAAATTGAATGGTGCTATCATTAATTCGGGTTCTAATACAATTCAGATTAATGGTCTTACACTTGATCTTATCGGTACGACAAATGCAGATGGTATCAAGCTTACCGTAAGTAACGATGTAGATACAACATATGATAAGATAAAAGATTTTGTTAAGTCTTACAATGAACTTGTTACGGAGATGTATGAGAAGTATAATGCTCCATCTGCAAAAGGATATTCGATGCTTACTTCTGAACAGAAAGAAGCCATGACGGATGATCAGGTTAAACTCTGGGAAGATAAGATAAAGGATTCATTACTTCGTAGAGATGATACATTGAATAGCCTTATGACAGCATTTAGGACGGCTATGCAGAAAACAGTTACAATTGATGGAGAGTCGTTCTCTTTGTCTAGTTTCGGGATAGTTACGGGAGATTATACGGAGCGTGGTTTGCTTCATATAGAAGGTGATGCGGATGATCCACAGTATTTGGATAAAACCAATAAATTAAAATCCATGCTTGAGAGTGATCCCGAAAAGGTAAGTAAAGCTCTTTCAGGTATTATGGACAACTTTTACGATACTCTTTCAAACAAGATGTCTGCATCGCCACTTTCATCTGCGCTCACATTCTATAATGATAAACAGATGAAGACTCAGGTGGATAACTATGAGAAGCAGATAAAGAAGTGGGAGACAAAGCTTCAGGATATTGAGGATCGGTATTATAAACAGTTCTCAGCAATGGAAAAGGCTATGGCAAATCTTCAAAACCAGCAAAGCCAGTTGGCAGGTTTCTTTGGATAAAGAAATAAAAACAGTATATATTTAACCTAAAAACTTTCGGAAAAAAGTCCGAAAGTTTTTTATTTTGTCTATAAAGGTATTTGAGTTTTCGTCCGATATATGTGGTGTAGGACAAAAAAAGAGTATATCGCCGGGAGCGAAGAAAGAGGTATGACATGACAGCAGCAATGGCTAATGTATATAAGAGCAATTCCATTCAGACAGCATCACCCGCTGAACTTACACTTATGCTTTACGACGGAGCTATTAAGTTTTGTAATATAGCACTCGGAGCTATTGAGAAGAATGACATAGAAAAGGCAAATACAAATATCATCAAAGCTCAGAAGATAATCACTGAGTTCAGATGTACACTTGATTTCAAGTATCCTGTAGCACAGGACTTTGAAAGAGTATATGACTATATATACAGAAGACTTGTTGAAGCTAACATCCACAAGGATGCCGAAGTGCTGGAAGACGCATTAAAGTATATCCGTGAGATGAGAGATACATGGAAAGAAGTTATGAGACTCAATCGTACATCTACAGGTGGCTCTCAGATCAGGTATGTGAGCGCAGGCACACCTAAGGCAGCCTCCATGTAAATAAAATCGTTATCTGCAAATTATTTAATAACAAAGCGGACACTTACTGTTTGACATAAACAAAAAGTATCCGCTTTGTAAATGTATAGGAGAAGATATGAGGGACGAAGAAAAACTTACTTATATAAATATATTGA
>JAEEGJ010003140.1_pt1 | contig 67051 bp, 57 predicted proteins | sample 8958761 | NCBI WGS metagenome assembly JAEEGJ01 (sample SAMN16246546, study PRJNA631951) | gut metagenome | biome: gut microbiome; feature: rumen; material: RS-attached | host: Bos | place: Iran: Karaj | collected 2018-10 | reverse complement strand
GACTAGATGAACATCCGAAGGTAACTATTTGAATTTATTTGCATAAATTCATTCTCTCATAACGTAGTTCATTCACTTTTCAGTGAAATCACTTAGACTAAGCAAAAGCCATAATTACCTTAAAGGTCATTATGGATCGTTTACCTGTCTCCGCTTTCTCTTTATCAAGTTCTCGTTTATGCAATCATAGTCCGAGATCAGCCTTTGCTCTAGCACATACTCTGGCAAACTGATCTGCGCAGGATGTACCCTTGTTTCGGCACAGATTACCCGAACATTTGCCGATAATCTGATCCAGAGTCCAGCCGTCAAGCAGTTTGCTGATCATTTTCAGGTTGCCGTCACAGCCGCCGAAAAACACGATATTGCTTACAACTCCGCTTTCATCTACATCAAACTCAATCTGTCTTGCACAGCAGATTTCTGTAGGATATGAACACTTCATAAAAAAACTCCTGGTATTGTTCTTTTTCTATTTATTTTTTTGCAGTCAATTTACCGAGATCCTTTAACTGTTTCTCATCGGTAACAGTTTCGGCATTTTTCAGGATCTGCTGTTTGTTGCTCTTAACGTACTGCTCTATTGCATTTTCAACTGCAACACGTTTTAATTCTTCAAACGGATAGACAGCCCCGCACTTAAGGCACTGCACGTTCTGTCCGTCCTTGAACAGGACATTCTTAGCATTGGCAAATTCATTCGAACCGCACTTGAGACACTTTAACTCAACTTTCACTCTTTTCTCCGATCCCTATACTCATAATCTGAGTCACTCCGGCAACCGCACTGCCCTCATAGTAGCCGAACTGGCTTTTTCCATCCCTTTTGACCTCTATACTGGATATGACGATCGGAGTAATGGTGGATTTTGCATTGCTTTCAAGAAATTCGAGATCCAGTTCAATCAGAGGATCCCCGACCTTAACCTGCTGTCCTTTTTCCGCAACCCTGGTAAAACCCTTACCCTGAAGTTCAACCGTATCGATCCCGAAATGGATCAGAACCTCGATCCCGTTGTCTGCAGTAATTACCAGACAGTGATTTGTTTCGAAAATGTGGGTTGCAACACCGTCCACCGGGGCAACGATGGTACTGCTGGTAGGTTTTATGGCTACACCGTCGCCGGCTATTTTCTCGGAAAAGACCACATCCGGCACATCAGTTATCGGAATCACCTCACCACTGATAGGTGCATAAATCATAAAACCGTTCGAATCAAGCTTTGGTTCTTTAATCAGATGTTTAAGTTTGTTGATAATATTGAAAGCCATAACAGAAACCTTTAAATTTCCAACTATACTGATCTATATTCTAACCTAAAATCAATACAAATTCTGCGATATTGCATTAAAACACAAAAAAACAATCCGGGGAACCGCAGTTTCCCGGATCATCACAGAATATGGCGGTACCGCCTATATTACTTTGCAACGTTTCTGTACAGGTAATCTCTGAGAGTATCCCAGTCAGGCTTGAAGGTTTCGGAAAGAACCTTCATGTCTGCTCTTTCAGCCAGTGCTGCAGGCAGAGGAATATCCGTTCCGAGGATCCTGTCAACATTCTCCTTGAATTTTGCAGGAGCTGCGGTACAGAGGAAAATACCGGTTTCACCGTCTTTGAGATTATCCTGAAGCAGAGACCATGCAATAGTACCGTGAGGTTCTCCGATATAGCCGGCTGCATGAAGTTTTCTCATGGCTTCTTCAGTCTGGCTGTCATCGAGGGCTCCGTAGGCCAGTTCCTTCAGATCCCAGCCTTTAACCCTGAACAGTTCCTCAACACGAGGCCAGTTGTTAGGACGGCTTACATCCATTGCATTGGAAAGGGTAGGAATTGTTTCCTTCGGATCCCATTTTCCGCTGGCAAGATATCTAGGTACGGTATCGTTGGCATTTGTTGCAACTACAAAACGGCTGATACGCAGACCGCAGGCTTTTGCCAGCAGACCGGCGGTGATATCACCGAAATTGCCGGAAGGAACTGAAACAACGATATTGTCTCTGCGATCCTTAGGCAGCTGTGCAACAGCTTCAAAGTAATAGCATACCTGGGCAAGCAGACGGCTGATATTGATTGAGTTGGCGGAATTCAGCCCGATGTCTTCCTTGAGTTTCTGATCATCAAAAGCCTTCTTAACCAGAGCCTGACAGTCATCAAAAGTACCTTCCACAGCAATGGTTCTGATATTCTTTCCGAGGGTGCAGAACAGTTTTTCCTGCAGGTTGCTGATTTTTCCCTTAGGATAGAGAATAACCACATCAATATTCTCAAGACCGTAGAATGCGTGGGCCACAGCGGCACCGGTATCACCTGAGGTTGCAGTAAGAATGGTGATGTGCTTTCCGTTGGATACAGCCTGCAGAGCCTGTGCCATGAAACGTCCGCCGAAATCCTTGAATGCCAGGGTAGGACCGTGGAACAGTTCCAGTGCATAGGAATTTTCGGAAACTTTTACCAGCGGGGCAGGGAAAGTGAAGGCACGGGCCAGAACCTCACCGAGATTCGGAAGTTCATCGCCAAGGAAATTACGCAGAACAATTTCAGATCTCTTTACCAGAGGGAGATCAAGAATACTGTCAACATCAGGGATTTCCTTAATCTCTGAAGGGAAAAACAGTCCCTGCTGTCTGCCCAAACCCTGTCTTACAGCCTGGGCGAAATCAACCACCTCGCTGTGATCTTTTATATTATATAGTTGCATTCTAGTTCAATCCTGATCAGTTTGTAACGTTTCCCGGAAACAGATCTGAAGTAAAGACTGCGGGAAACCTTCATCATAATTCAATGGGACAGAGACATTTCCGGCGGATAACATGAATCAGTCATCCGGTGCGGCACATCCCCGGTAGGCATATTATAAGTTAGTATACGTTCTTTGTCGATAAAAAAGCGGCATCGGTCACAGTCGTAAGACAAGCTTGAAGTCCGTGAGGAAACTGCAGTGACATACGCCGCATCAAACCACGAATTCGGTATTCCTCCGTGCATACATTCTGATGTTGCAGCTAAACAAACTGGAATCATCATGACCAAAGAGCTGTTCCTTGGTGAAAGCATCAAAGAGTTTCTGAAACAACCGCAGTTACAGGAATGACAACCGGTACGGGATAAATTTCCTACAGCAAACGGTCAGAAAAAAATGAACTATTCCAAGCTGTTCCCGGCAGACCGGCACGTTCACCGGCAGATTTTTCCAAATTAAATTTTACAGTTGTTGTCACGCCTTAAATTTCTTAAAATTACAGAAAAAATCACAAGACAGAAAGGGTTATTATGAAAAACAGAATCGGTTTTATTTCACTGGGGTGCTGCAAGAATCTGGTTGATGCAGAACGCATGATCACTCTTCTTCAGAGCAACGGCTACAGCATTGCCTCCAGCACCGGTGACAGCGATCTGATTGTGGTCAACACCTGCGGTTTCATCAATCCTTCAATTGTTGAATCAACCGAAGCAATAAAAGAGGCTCTTGATACAGGCAAACCGGTTGTGGTTACCGGCTGTCTCGGAGCAAGAAAGGAATTTCTGCAGCAGCAGTTCAGCCGGCACAACCTGGTCGGCATAACCGGCCCTCAGGACTATGACGGGGTTAACCGGATGATCTGTGAGGCACTGCCGCTTAACAACGGCAGACACAACTGTTTCCGAGATGCACCTGTTCCCGGAACCAAACTCACCCCGTCCCATTATGCATATCTGAAAATCTCAGAAGGATGTTCAAACCACTGCTCTTTCTGCGCCATTCCGGGACTTAGAGGGAAAATGATTTCCCGTCCGATCGACGAGATTATGTATGAAGCCGACAGACTTATTGAACGCGGCACCAGTGAACTTATTGTTGTTGCCCAGGATACCATGGCCTACGGCAGAGATCTTCCGGATCTCAAACGAAGCTACGGCGGGCGCGAGTACAGCAGCGACATTATTTCACTGGTGGATTTTCTTGCTGAAAAAGACATCTGGGTCAGACTTCACTATCTGTATCCGTACAATACCATAGACAGTCTGATCCCGTACATGCAGGACGGAAGAATAATCCCATACCTCGATATTCCGTTTCAGCATTCAAGTCCGAGGATCCTCAAACTGATGCGCCGCCCCGGCAATATTGAACGACTTGCCGACAGGATCCTGGAATGGAAGGAAAAAATACCCGAGCTTTGCATCAGAACCTCCTGTATTGTCGGATTTCCGGGCGAAACTGAGGATGACTTTGAAAATCTGCTTGATTTTATCAGGAAGGTACGCCTTGATCGCGTCGGATGCTTTATCTACAGCAATGTGGATGGAGTAAAAGCCAATGAACTTCCGGATCAGATCAGCGAAGAGGTTAAACAGGAACGGTATGACCGGTTCATGGAAGTGCAGCAGAAAATTTCCCTGGAGAACATGAACAGAAAAATAGGTTCAATCCAGGAGGCCGTTGTCGATGACATCGACCGCGAGGAACAGGTAGTCATAACTAGATCAAAATTCGATTCTCCTGAAATCGACGGTCAGATCTATATCCCGTATGACAGCGACCAGACCGCCCTGCTGCCGCAGATCGGTGAACATATCAGAACCAGGATCTACGATGCCAATGAATATGATCTGTTCGGAGAATTACCTGATGCAGTTCAACCGTCCGCTGAAAAATAAACCAGACCGGAATAACCGCTAACCATACCGGGTTCAGGACAATTCCTGAACCTTTATTTTTGAATATGAACGATTATCAGAAAATCAAAACTGATCTCAATGCACATATCGTACATACCGAACCGGTATGGAAAAGAATGATCAAATGGCTGCGAAAAATAATGGCTCCGCAATACCGGACCCCGCAGACTATGCTGTCGGTAATCGTTCCTGTATACAATACCGGGCCGTACCTGGAGGAATGTCTTAACAGTATTGTTAACAACGGAAATCTTCCGGTTACCGAAATAATCTGCGTCAACGACGGGTCAGCGGACGGTTCACTGGAAATACTCAAACAGTTTGCCCGTAAGTATCCTTTCATCACCATCATCAGCCAGCGCAGCGGAGGACTGTCTGCCGCCAGAAATACCGGTCTTAAATACGCAAACGGCAAGTATGTTCACTTTATCAACAGCTACGACATGATTAAACCGGGAAGCTACCGGCTGCTTTTCGATCTGCTGGAGCGTAACAATCCCGACATTATTTATTTCAATACACGGACAATATGCAAAAAGCCGCAACAGGGAAATGAATATCCGAACGATCCGCACGCCGGAATTTCCGACCGGGAAGACAATACCTGCATTTCCGGAGAGGAATGTTTTATCAGGCTGTGCACACATGGTTCCTCTGAAGTGCAACAGGCAGACTGTTATATCACAAGAAAAAGTTTACTTGACCGGACCGGCATAATATTTCCCCGCGGATTTATCAATGCAGACTGTCTTTTCACCGTCGAAACCATGATTCTGGCCGATCGTGTTATGCAGATCAACGATCAACTGTATGTAAGAAGAACCTTGGAAAACGCCCCGGCCGTAAGCAGGATCAGATTTGAACATTCGCTGGGGTATTTCGTAACGTACAAAGGACTTTCAGAATTTTCCGGTCGTCATTTCACAAATAACAAAACCGGTAACCTTCTCAGAGAAAAATGCAGGCAGTTTCATGATCTGTCCGTTAACTGCTACCGGCAACTCGACAATCCGGAGGAGCAGAAGGAATACCTTCAGCTTGATCCGCAGCTGTCTGAACAGTTCTCCACTGAAGTTGTACATAGTAAAAAAGGAAGGAGCTGACATGAAAAATCAGAAATGTGATCAGCTTAGTTTATCGTTTAACAGGTTTATCCAACTACAATCTCTAGACTCAAGATATGATAAAAGGACAAAAAAATTAGTTGAGCCATCTTCTTGATCATTATTTGACATGGTGCGAACAACACTACGCATTCTAGTATAATTTTCCTTATTAAGACAATTTATTACATCTTTAATTTGATCCGTTCTTCCTTTATAATTATGGACTCCTGTATACTTTTCAATTAATGGAGCATTAACCGGTTTAGCCGGAGTTCTTATCGATTCATCAGTCCAATGTTTAATGATTATCTGCATTGTACAAGGATTTCCAAAAATCACAATTTCGTTAGCAATCGTCTTACCATGAAAACCATTAATTCTATTTTTTATCTCTTCATATTGCTCGTGCGGTTTTTTTTCAGTATCACAAAATACAAAAATAGCATCATAATCACCATTTTGGTATTTATCCTGATAACGGGCAGGAATGTTCCCATTTCCTCCTGCGTTCGCCAAATAAATATCATAAACATCATTCCATACCCTGAGATTACTCAATCTCTCAAGATACATACATTCTTCATTTCCTTCACAAATAATACAGATCTTATACTTATCGGTAATTTTAGGTAATCTATTCCTCATTTTTACAATTCTCCTGAGATTTATCCTTTATATCCAAAAGAGAATTGATTAATTCGGGTTCTGGAAGTGCTGCAAACAGACCTTTACGATATTTTTCTATAATATCAGAAGTATCTCTCACCCCTTGTTCAGCAGTAAAATCTGCTAAGGAATATACATAAGCGTCATCCTGATCCTTATCAACAAACCAGATCTGCTCTTTTCTGAATAATCTCTTGCAATCCATGAGATTTATATCATGAACAGTACAAATCAGCTGCGCATCTGTATTCAATTCATTATTAAACAAAGCAACAATTGCTCTAGTAAGTCGGAAATGAATGCTACTGTCAAGTTCATCAACAACCAGGATTCTTCCCTGTTCCAGCGCTTCAATTACATAACTGGCAATCGCTGCCATTTTTTTTGTTCCTGTTGAATCAAAAAGTATACTTGGAACTCTGACTCCTTTATAAGTCGATACAAGTCTTATTTGATCCACTATATTCTCCGGTAAATCGAGAATTTTTTCTTCCGGTTTTTGTCGTTCGGTTTCCTTACTCTGAACCAAGTCATTAAGTTCGACGTACTCAAAGTTATCCATGTAAAGATCCGCATTTTTAATAAAATTTACAATTTTGGTCTGTAGCTTATTTTTATTTTTCATAAGTTCAATGGTATGTTGCAGAGGAATATTATTCATATTAATAACATCAATTCTCTCAGCAAAGCCCAACAAAATTTTCTTCATTTCATTTATTTTAAAAAATTTACTGGTATCAATGAGATGAAACAGAACATTATTTTTAGCAACCAGACGAATCATCGGCAATAACTCAGTATCTATGCAACGATCATCATCATGATGTTCGGCACGTACCAACCACATACTCTTTTTCTCATTTCCGAAATTATCTTCAGTGATTTCACAGAAGGATTCAAAAATAAATTCTTCTTTTTGCCTGTTATATTTAAAATCATATGAAAATTTTCTACCATCATATAAAAACGTAACACCGAGTTCACAAATCGGATTTTTTGAAAAAATATTTGGAAAGATCATATTCTCACGGTTTAACAGAACATTTCTGATTGCGCTGATACATTTGATGAGACATGTTTTACCTGCATTATTAGGACCGTAAATACCGGCTGTTTTCAAAACTTTAAAATTATTTTTGATGCATACATTTGAACTGAATTTTCTATTACGCATATCTGCCTGCAAAGAAAAAACAATCTGCTCATTAAAAACAAAACAGTTTTTGGCCCTAATTTCTACAATCATATTTCACCCAGATTAACTTCCAGTACATTTCGTTGGAATGGTACCTTTCAACAATAACGTTGATGACAGAAGCCAAGACTTATTCTTTTAATTAAGGCTCAGCCTCAGTCCCCTAATAAAAATAATTTTTTGATAATTACAGCAAATTCGAAAATAAGTTAACTGTCAGCAGGTTAACCGTGTACAACTCAAAATCGTCAGACTTTACATACTGCACACTCTGATTATATATCATTATTTATTTTTTATGTAATAAATATACATAAAAAATATTTTATTATTTTGAACCCCTACAGTTTCGATCTATTAACAACAACAGCAGATGTACCGCTCCATACTTATTTTCCCTGAAAAAAAATCCCCGAAAGTTTCAGCCTCCGGGGATCTATCAGAATAAATTCAAAAGTATTCTACTTGAACTTTCTTCCGTCGTGGAATGCTCTTCCGACTGTTTCACCAAGTCTTACATACAGATGTTTAACCGGATCATAGCTGATCGGTTCAAGTTTGGTCTGATCAATTGCACCTTTTTCATCAAGCACAGATTCATCAGCGTTAACATTTACTATCTCACCGATCAGACAGCAGGTTTCAGGATTGTAGCTTATCACAGTACAGTCAAGACTCATCTTCAACTCCTCAAAATAAGGAGCGTTGACAAATTCGCTTTTGACCGGATGAAGACCGCACTTTGCCACCTTGTCAGGCTCTTTGTTCGCAGTAACAATTCCGACATAGTCACATTCAGCCATGTGGGCAACATCCCCCATACTGAGAGTGAAAGCACCTGACTTCTGAAGATTTGCCACAGTTTTATGCTCAGGACTCAGACAGAGCACAACCCTGGTATCATCAGCGATCCCGCCCCAGGCTGCATTCATGGCATCAGGAACACCGTTCTCATCATAAGTTCCTACAATAAATACAGGCATTGGAAATACCCATGGTTTGGCACCGAAATTCTTTCTCACAGTCTGTCTCCCGATTAAATCTTTTTACCGAGTTTCTGTCTCAGATAAACACCGCTTCCCAGCAGACCAACGCTGTTGTGGGTTACAATGTAAACAGGGATGTTTGACAGATATTTGTTGAAACGTCCCTTGTCTTCAAAGGCGGCACGGAACTTGGAATCCTTGAAATATTCAACAAAACGAGGAGCAATACCGCCGGCAATATAAACACCGCCGAAGGCACCGATGTTAAGTGCCAGGTTGCCGCCGAAACGACCCATCAGAGTACAGAACAGAGTAAATGCCTTAACGCAGTCATCATCGGTTTTATTGATGGCATGTTCAGTAATATCCTTCGGCTCGTAGTTCTGAGGTTCGCGGTTGGCGCATCTTGCCATGGCATTGTAGATATTCAGCAGGCCCGGACCTGACAGAATTCTTTCACAGGAAACATGACCGAATACCTTTCTGAGCTGAAGCAGAAGCTGATCCTCCTCTTCATTGTGAGGAGCAAAGTCAACGTGACCGCCTTCGCCTGGAAGAGGGATCCAGATCCCGTTGTAATTGATAAGATGAGCCACACCCAGACCGGTTCCGGCACCGTAGATGGCAATCGGGCGATCCTTCTGAGGCTCACCACCGCCGAGTTTAACCTTGTCTTCATCCTTGAGCGCAGGAATAGCCATGGAAACAGCGGTAAAATCATTGATGATTTCGAGAGTGGTCAGACCCATGCTCTTTTTCATTTCAGCAATGGAAAATGCCCAGGTGTGATTGGTCATTTGCACCCAGTCCCCCATAATAGGGCATGCGATTGCAATACAGGCATGTTCTACAGAAGCATTCACATCAGCCAGATACTGCTTTGCGCATGCCTCCAGAGTATCGAACTTAAGACCTGAATAAACCTTGGTATTGGAAATTTCACCGTTTTCAATATCACACAGTGAAAAACGGGCATTGGTACCACCAATATCGCCCACTAAAGCAAATGACATATTGTCTCCCTTTACAAAAACAAAACCTTACAATAAACTGAAAATTTGAACCATTTTAGCATAGTTTTGAATTTTTTTGACAAAGGCGGTAATTTTAATTTGAACCGTAAAACGATTATGACGGGGTCTTGAAAATCTGATCCGTCTGATCAGCCGCAAAACCTCTTCACAGTTTCAGAAAACAGAAAATCCCGCAGTGCGGGACTTCAATATACTGGTGTAACAAACCGCTGTATACGGCGTAAGGATCAGCTTTTCTCCACTCCGGAAATCTGCTGAAGATTATCAAAATTTCTCATTCTGTTTTCAATATCACCGACCAGCTGTCCGCATGCCGCATCGATATCATCACCGCGGGTCTTGCGGATTACCACGGTAAACCCGTAACTCATCAGGATCTTGACAAAATGATTGATTCTGTTGTTGCTCGGTTTTCTGAACTCGCTGCCCGGATGCGGGTTGAACGGGATCAGATTAATCTTGCACGGGATCCGCTGGAGCAGTTTCGCCAGTTCGTGGGCATTCTCCTCATTATCATTGAAACCGGACAGAAGAATGTATTCAATGGTTATTCTGCCGTGATTGGCGGTGGATTTGTTGTTGTACCTGATCACCGCATCCATCACGTCCTTGAGCGGATAACGCTCATTTACCGGCATTATTCTGGAGCGCAGCTCATCATTCGGCGCATGCAGAGACAGCGCCAGCGCAACGTCAGTCATTTCAGAAAGCTGATCGATAGCCGGCGGGATACCTGCTGTTGAAATGGTGACACGGCGTTTCGACAGTCCGAAACCGTAGTCATCCAGCATAATATCCGTGGCCTCCACGGTATTCTTGAGATTAAGCAGCGGCTCACCCATACCCATCAGAACCACATTCGAGATGGCCCGTTCAGCGGTTTTGTTGGTAAATCCGAGAACCTTGGTGGCACGCCACACCTGTCCGATGATTTCACTCACCCGCAGGTTGCGGTTGAACCCCTGCTTTCCAGTTGAGCAGAAAGCACAGTTGAGAGGACATCCGGCCTGGGTTGATATGCACAGTGTCGCGCGATCATCCTCGGGAATATAAACAGATTCGATCTCCTGTCCGTCACCGACATCCATGGCCCATTTGATGGTACCGTCGGAGGAACGCTGCTCGCAACTGATGTCCACTGCCTTGATATAAGCCAGTTCCTTCAGTTTTGCGCGCAGATTCTTATTGAGATCAGTCATGTAGTCGAAATCATCACACCCGTAGCGGTAGATCCACTTCATGATCTGATCGGCTCGAAACGGTTTTTCTTCTATATCCGCCAGAAAAAGGCGCAATGATTTTCTATTGAAGTCAAGCAGGTTGACCTGTTCCTTTACCAGTTCTGACATCGGCCTACCTGGTTCGCGGACAGATTTCGCTTTCAGAGAAGAAGAAAGAGATTTCCTCCTGGGCGGTTTCTACGGAATCAGATCCGTGAACAGCATTCTCCTCCACACTGTGGGCATAGTCGGAACGGATGGTACCGGTTCTTGCCTTTTTCGGATCAGTATCACCGATGATTTCGCGGTGCTTTCTTACCGCATCCTCTCCTTCAAGCACCTGCATCATTACAGGTCCGGAAATCATATAGTCAACAAGCTCCATGAAAAACTTCTTGTTGCGGTGCTGAGCATAAAAGCGCATAGCCTGCTCAGGACGAAGATGTACCATTTTAGCTGCAATAATTCTCAAACCTGCATTTTCATAGCGGTGGTATACATCACCGATTAAATCTCTTGCAACAACATCCGGTTTAATAATTGATAATGTTCTTTCAATACCCATAATATTTCACCTCTCGTGCTATAAACTTGTGTCAGTCTAAAAATTTTAACTATTTTGCTTAGAAACAAGGAATAAATCAACTCTCAACCTTCAAAATAGTTAACTGTGCACACATTTATGCCGTTTATTTTGCTGTATTTCCCTGTCCGATCACATTTTCAATGAACCTGACAATACTTCTGAATCCGTGCCCCTTGGCCCCCGGTGCATAGAACTGGTTGGCGCACTTCTGGAAGGAGGCTCCGAGATCTATGTGAAGCCACTGCTGCCCTTCGTTTACAAAATATGAAAGGAAGGCGGCGGCGGTACTTGCACCTGCAGTTCCTTCAGCAGATACGGAATTTACGATGTCGGTGTTCACGCCCTTCACCAGGTTGCGGTGGAATCTGTCAAGCGGAAGAGGCCAGGCTCTTTCATGCTCCTGTTCGGCACTCTTCTTGAACAGGAAGGACAGTTTCTCATCGAAGCTCAGCGCTGCATTGTAGTCGCGGCCCAGAGCGACCTTGGCCGCTCCGGTAAGGGTGGCCACGTCAATCAGAAGTTCAGGTTTTGACTTCTGGGCTTCAATCAGACCGTCAGCCAGGATCAGTCTGCCTTCGGCATCGGTATTGAGAACTTCAACGGTAACGCCGTTTGGATATTCCAAATGATCGCCTGGCTTGTAGGATGAACCGCTTACCATGTTTTCAGCACAGCAGATCACCAGTTTCACATGATACGGAAGTCCGCGCAGGATCATCAGGCCGAGAGCAGCCACCGCTGTTGCCGCACCTCCCATATCAGATTTCATCAGCAGCATACCGTCGGCGGATTTAAGACTGTATCCGCCGGAATCAAAGGTAATTCCCTTTCCAACCAGTGCCACATCCACGGTATCAGTATGCTGCGGATTGTATTCGGCGATGAATACACATGATTTGCATTCAGAGCCGCGGCCCACCGCTTCAGTGCCCACGTAACCGTTTTCAAGAAGATCGTCATAAAAAACTGTCTTCATGGTAAGAGTCTCTCCGGCTCCGCAGTCTGCAAGGAAATCCTCGCAGTCCTGGGCAAACTGTTCCGGATCAAGCTCTGAAGCCGGTGAGTTTATTTCAAACTTCAACCAGTCAAATACAGTTATATATCGGTTAAGCTCCCTGACCAGCTTCGGATCATCAAATCCTGCAAGCTGAACAAAATTCTTGTCAAATGCGGCATTATAGCCGGTTACAAAGGCATAGATCCTTTCAAAATCCCAGCCGTCGCCTGACGGGGTGACATTCTTGAACCCCATGGAATCAAGTGTTCGTCCGGCAGCAGCTACGTTGGACAGTTCGCAGTGCGCCGGTGTCAGATGGATATAGGCGCATTCATTTTCAACGGTAACCAGGGGATCACTGCCCCATACCCCCTCATAAACCTTGTCGGCAAGCAAAACCTTCAGTGTTGCTTTATTCATCATATCTCCTATCTCAATGCGGCGAGAGATTTAGTCACCGCCATGAAAGCTCTGTTTAGATCCTCCTCTTCGGTAAAACGGCCGAGAGAGAATCTGATTGAACTGTATGCCAAATCGCGCGGAACCCCGATTGAAGTCAGAACATAGGAAGGCTCCATGCTGGCCGAGGTACAAGCGGAACCTGAAGATACAGCAAGATCAGTAAGTGATGACAGGAAGGTGTCCCCGTCAACCCCGCTGAAGGAAACATTCAGATTTCCGCACACTCTATGTTCCATGGTTCCGTTCACGGTAACACCGGGCAGAGTCAAAAGTTTCTTCAGCAGTTTATCGCGCAGTGTTCTGATCCTTGCCGTCTCCTCTGCAAAATTTTCCGCCAGGATGGCACAGGCCTCACCCATTCCCACGATCTGATGGGTAGGAAGAGTTCCCGAGCGGTATCCTCGTTCATGCCCGCCTCCGTGAATCACCGGAACCAGATCAACTTTAGGCTGACGGCGTACATACATTGCGCCGATCCCTTTCGGTCCGTAGATTTTGTGTCCCGACATCGACAGCAGATCGAGATGCTGTCTGTTTACATCAATGGGTTCCTTGCCGAGACTCTGGGCGGCATCGCTGTGGAATAGAATATTTCGTTCATGACATATTTCACCTACAGCTTCAATGTCACAGACAGTTCCGATTTCATTGTTGACATGCATCAGACTCACCAGTATGGTTCTGTCTGTCAGCGCATCCGCCACACTCTGCGGTGAAATAATTCCGTTGCGGTCGGGCTGCAGGTATGTCACTTCAAAACCCTGGGTTTCCAGGTATCTGCAGGTGTCAAGCACCGCCTTGTGTTCTATACGGCTGGTAATGATGTGATTGCCGCGATCTTTTGCAGCAAAGGCCACTCCCTTAAGTGCCATGTTGTCACATTCGGTGGCACCTGAGGTAAAAATAATCTCCCGGGGATCAGCCCCGATGAGATCAGCAATCTGGTTGCGTGCGATATCCACAGCCTCGGCTGCAAGCCATCCGTAGCGGTGTGAACGGGAGGCAGGATTACCGAAATTGCCGTCCACAGTCAGACATTCAAACATTTTTTCAGCCACACGGCGGTCGACCGGCGTGGTGGCTGCATAATCCATATATACAGGTTTATTCATTTGTTTTGCCTACAGTTCTGGTAACAGAGGAAAGAATTCCGCGAAGGATATTGACATCATCCCTGGTCAGGTATGGACGGGAAAAGATCCGCTTGATCTTGCGCATAATGCTGCCTCGGTTGTTTTCATGAAGAAATCCGGTCAGAAGAAGAACTTCCTCAAGGTGCTGATGGAATCCGATAATTTCGTCTCCCGATGCCGGCTGCTCCTTATCCAGATATTTCTCCGAAGTATGAACGATTTCCTCCTTCATCGGATCCGTTCCAAGGTATTTCAGATAGGCCTGACGGATTTCATAGGTAAGTACCTGAACGGCCATAGCAAGGTTGAGTGATGAGTATTCAGGATTTGCAGGGATGGTGACATGATAATGACAGACTTCAAGTTCCTCATTGGTAAGTCCGGTACGTTCGCATCCGAACATCAGAGAAACCTTCCTGCCCTCAAGAGCGCTTGCTACAATCAGAGCTCCGGCCTCCTGCGGTTCCAGCAGGGTGCGTTCATAGGTTCTGCGTCGTGCTGATGCCCCTATTATTACCGTCGAATCCTCCAGAGCTTCTGACAGCGTGGAGGCAACTCTCGCATTATCAAGAATTTCACCGGCTCCGGCAGCCAGGGCGTAGGACTGTTCATCAACCGGACTTTCCGGGTAGGCAAGCACCAGTTTCAAAAGACCCATGGTTTTCATGGCACGGGCTGCTGAGCCGATATTGCCGGGATGTGAAGTATTGACCAGGACAATATCAACCATCTCCAGGAGGTTGTCTTGAAAAATTTGGTTCATTTCTTGTTATTCTAATCTTCGTTGCTGTTCTTTATATCTGTTTTCTCTCCTGCCGGCTGTCCGTCGCTGCTTTCAGCCGGAACTGTTCCGTCCTGTCCGTCACCGGCTTCGCCTGCATCCTGATCTGCGGTATCTGTTTCATCAGTTCTGTCACTGTCACCGCTGTAGTAACGTTTGAGAGCCAGATCGGACATGGTGTACTCCATAAAATACGGTACGTGCTGCGCCTTGCTCATTACGAAGAAAATCTTTGCCAGTTCCTTCTGTCCGCGGTTGTACAGATCCATACCCACGTAATAGTATGCCTCGCACAAATTCTCAGCTCTTACACTTTTGTTTTCAGTATCGTCAAGAGTATCAACCTTGTTCATGAGTGTGGTGAAATCCATGGTGTTGATGGCGTGGATAATAGAAAACGCCCAGGATTCCCGCATTTTTTCATCGGTAACCGATTCCTCCACTCTTTTAAGAAAAGCACGGGCCTCCGGCCAGTTTAAACGGGCGATAACTGCATAAAGGTGCAGTTTGTTGTAAAGATAATAGTCGCTACCCTTATTGGTATATTCATCGGCGGTTATAAAAGTGGTTGCCGCTGCAGTATAGTTTTTCAGGAAGAAATTATTGATCCCGGTATACATCTGTGCAAGTTCCACCGGCTTGACTGTGCCGTAAGATGAAAGATCTTCAATCTGAGCCAGTTCCTCACTGGATTCCGCCAGCAGATTGCGGGCCTGGTAGCTCATCATTCTCTGATTGGAGATATCAAGTTTAAGCCCGGTATATTCCTTCTGGGAGTCACGGCCGGACAGTGAAAGAAGTGCAATCTGCTTTACAATCAGATCATCCACATTGGTTGCCGGCTCCACACTGATGATTGCCCACACCAGTTTACTGTGAACTTCAAAGAACTTGTCAAGCACATCATCGGAATAGCGCTTTTTAAACTGATCCATTATCTTCTGCGCCTCCTTTTCCTTCTGACTGCTGGCAAGCTGTCTGGCGGCTCCTGCGATCTGAAGCAGAGCAGGAAGGGTAAGATCCGGATATGCAGTTTCGATGCTAAGTACCGCATTGCGAAGATTCTGGACAATCTTCTCTCTGGCATCATCAGAGGTTGTGCGTTCTATTCTCAGCAGTTTCTCATTAAGTTCAATATTCCACGGTCCCGGTTTAAAATCAGACCGCTTGGAATAGTTTTTACCTACAAACTGACCGGCAATGGGTTCCGAGACATTCTGAAATTCATACGAGGAATCAACCGAGCTGCAGGCTGACATTCCCAACACAGAACAAATTGAAAGCAAAGCCGACTGAAAAAAATGAACCATATTCCAACCCATAAAAAATGCACAGTTCCAAGAATGAACAGATTATATCACATCTGTTGTATTTTTTATCAGTAGAGCTTCGGGCCGGCACGGCGGCGGTACATAAAACGAGCACAGGCAAGTCTGTCACGTATCGCACTGCCATGCCCATTCTAGAACCGTTTCGCCCGACATGCATAAAATAATCAGAATTCAGAATTTCCAGGCACGACTGAAACTGAATAAAAAAAATCCGTCCGGAACACTACACTCCGAACGGATCGCAGACTAACAGACTGTTCTGCTACTCATCAAGTGTTTCAACGAATTCCTCGTCATCACCGCGAACAGGAGGTGGAGGAGGAAGCAGATTATCCCTGGTCATACCGAGGAAATATGCAAGACTTGAAGCTACATAGATAGATGAGAAAGTACCTACGATAATACCTACTGCCAGAGCAAAGGAGAAACCGAAAATCAGCGGACCGCCGAGGAACAGCAGTGCCAGCACGGTAAACATGGTGGTACCGGAGGTGATAACGGTTCTGCTCAGAGTTTCTGTAATTGAAACATTGATAATTTCAGGTATCGATTTATCGCGAAGCAGTCTGGCCTTTTCACGGATACGGTCGAACACAACGATGGTATCGTTCAGGGAGTAACCGATAATTGTCAGAACAGCAGCAAGCACGGTCAGATCGAATTCCAGATCAAGCAGGGAAAATACCGCAAGAGTAATAATGGTATCATGAACCAGCGCCACCACCGCTCCGGTAGCCATACGCCATTCAAAACGGAAGGCTACATAGGCAAGAATACACAGCAGAGATACGAACACGGAAATAATACCGCTCTCAACAAGATCTGAGCCGACAGACGGACCGACATACTCCACGCGGTTCAGTACGGCTCAGTCCTGAAGGGTTTTAACAGAATCAAAAATCTTGGTGGAAAGAACCTTCTGATCCATTCCTTCAACCGGTTTAATTCGAATCATCGCAATCTTTGAAGATCCGAAATGCTGAACCACCGGAGAATCGATTTTGAGACTCTCGATTTTGCTTCTTACGTCCTTCAGTTCAATATCGTTCGGATATTCTACTTCAAGAGTCACACCGCCGGTGAAATCAAGCCCGAAATTAAGCCCTTTAACACCGACAATCACAAACGAGGCGATAATCAGCGCCAATGCCAGAGATGTTGCCAGCTTGGCAAATGACATAAAGCGGATAGTTTTCTTTGGATTAATAATTTTAAACATTGCACTTCTCCACTATATAGGTAAGGTCTTGAGGTTCTTCTTGCCGCCGTACAGCGCATTTACCATTGCGCGGCTTACTGTAATTGCAGTAAAGAGCGAACACAGAATACCGATCATAAGAACCAGCGCAAAACCCTTGACAGCACCTGTACCTACAGCAAAGAGCACCAGTGCGGTGGCCAGTGTGGTCAGGTTGGAATCAAGAATGGTAACAAAGGCACGGCCGTAACCAATATCTATAGCATTCTGAACATTGACACCGCGATCCAATTCTTCACGTATTCGCTCGTAAATCAGAACGTTGGCATCGATAGCCATACCCATGGTCAGAACGATACCTGCTATACCAGGCATGGTCATTACCGCCCCCGGAATGATTGACATAACGCCAACCAGGAATACCAGGTTGCACAGCAGGGCAATGTCGGCAATGATTCCGAATACCTTGTAGTATACAGCCATAAACAGAAGAGTCAGACCCACACCGAGGATCATTGCTCTTACACCGGAATCAATATTCTGCTGACCGAGGCTAGGTCCGATGGTACGTTCCTCTACAATCTGGATCGGAGCAATAAGAGCACCGGCTCTCAGAATAAGTGCCAGGTTGTGAGCTTCGGTAGGATTTGAAATACCGGTAATACGGAAACTTGAACCGAGCTGAGACTGGATGGTCGCCATATTGGCAACAGTCTTGTGGGTTTCAAAAATGGTTGAACCGTCAGGACGTTTGTTCTTGGTAGCCTTCTGTTCGATGAAAACAGTTGCCATCATTGCACCCACATGATCCTTGGTGAAATTTGACATCTTGCTGCCGCCGGCACTGTCAAGTTTGATGTTAACCTGAGGACGTCCGTATTCATCAAAACCGGAATTGGCATCAGTAATATGATCACCGGTAAGAATTACATGTTTATCCAGAGCAACCATACGGCCTTCGGAGGTAGGAAGCATTTCCACATTCGGATTAACATTACCTTCCGCAGCAGCACTGAGATCTGCAGATTTATCAACAAGACGGAATTCAAGAGTTGCTGTGGTTCCGAGAATTTCCTTGGCACGGGCGGTATCCTGGATACCAGGAAGTTCGATCACGATACGGTCTGCGCCCTGTCTCTGAACCAGAGGTTCGGCAACACCCAGTTCGTTCACACGGTTACGGATAATGGTAATATTCTGCTCAACCGCACTGGTCTTGAGTTCCTGAATTCTTGCATCGGTAAGTTTGATGCGTGAATAGAATTTTTCATCCTGTTCATAATCCTCGAACAGCACACCGGGGATTTTAGATCTGAATTCACTTTCACCCTTGGCACGATCATCTTCGGAAGCAAAGGCAACCACAACAGACCCGTTGTTGTCACGCACGGAGGCACGGCGGATCTTGTTATCCTTGAGAATACTGCGGCAGTCCTGAACCAGCTGTTCACGTGCCTTGCTCATTGCAGTGTTCATATCAATTTCTTCAAGGAAATGAACACCGCCGCGCAGATCCAGACCTAGTTTGAGAGGACCGGCACCTACTGCTGACATAAACTTGGGAGTGCTTGACGCCAGGTTGATGGCCACAGAATAACCTTCGCCAAGGGTGTCACTGATTAACTCCTTGGCTTTAAGCTGATCGGTTTCATTGAAGAAACGCATCAACAGCTGACCCTTCTCAAGTTCGGACTTTTTAACTTTGATGGAAGAATCGGCCAGTTTCTTCTCCAGATCGGTCACAACCGACTGGACAACTTCAACACCTTTCTTTCCGGAAACCTGCACCGCAGGATCTTCACCGAAAAGATTCGGTAACGCATAGAATGTTGATAACAATATCACTACTATTACCAGCAGATTTTTCCATAATGGAAACTTATTTAACACTTTTGACTCCAGACTACTTTAAAGAACTGATTGTTCCCTTTGGAAGAACATTCATAATATAATCTTTATTGATTGTTACAGGAACACCCTTGCTGATTTCAATCACAGCAAATTCGCTGTCCTGTTTGTATTCGATCAGTTTTCCACAGATCCCGCTGCGGATCTGAACTTCATCCCCTACAGCAATCTGGGAAAGAAGATTCTGTTTTTCCTTCATTGCTTTTTTATTAGGCAGGACGGTAACAAAGTACATAACTGCTATAAATACAACAACTAAAATTATCATCGAACCGAAACCGGCCGCCTCCTGGGCGGGAGCTGCAGTTTCAGCCGCATTGGCAACAGCAAATAAATCCATATGTTTAATTCCTTTAACAACAATATAACTTTAATATAGATAGGGCTTTTTTCACTAAAATCAATCCAGCGGAGGGACTTTTTTTCCCAGTCTGGAATAAAATTCATTCACAAATTCATCGAAACATCCGCGATCCAGGCTTTCTCTTATTTTCGCCATCAGTTCCTCGTAATAGTACAGATTGTGGATCGAATTGAGTCTTGCTCCGAGGATCTCCTTGCACTTGTCAAGATGATGCAGATATGCCCTGGTATAATGACGGCAGGTATAGCACTGACAGTTAGGATCCAGCGGTAACAGATCGGTGGCATATTTGGAGTTTCTGAGTTTAATCACTCCGTCATGAGTGAACAGATGGGCATTTCTGGCGTTGCGGGTAGGCATCACGCAGTCGAACATATCGATCCCTCGGCGCACCCCTTCAACCAGATCTTCAGGCTTGCCGACCCCCATCAGGTAGCGTGGTTTATCCTGAGGCAGCAGCTCCAGCACAAAATTCAGAATTCTTTCACGATCCTCCTTCGGTTCACCTACAGCAAGACCGCCGATGGCATACCCGTCGAAGCCGATCTTAAGCAGAGATTCCACCGATTCACGGCGCAGCTGCTCGTATACACCGCCCTGGACAATACCAAACAGAGCATTCTGATTATCCAGTCTGACAAATTCATCCTTGGAACGTTTGGCCCAGCGCATCGAAAGTCTCATCGAGCTGGTGGCATATTCCAGTGTTGCAGGGTACGGGGTGCATTCATCAAAGCTCATAACAATGTCGGAACCGAGAGTATGCTGGATCTGCATTGACACCTCCGGTGACAGGAAAACACTGTCGCCGTTGATCGGATTTTTGAAATAAACACCTTCTTCTTTGATTTTACGCAGCTGACCGAGACTGAATACCTGGAATCCGCCGGAATCAGTCAGGATCGGACCGTCCCAGTGCATAAAATCGTGAAGATCCCCGTGGAGTTTGATTATATCCATGCCGGGGCGGAGCCACAGATGAAAGGTATTGCCGAGGATAATTTCAGCATGAATATCCCTGATTTCCTCAGGTGTCACGCCTTTAACAGTTCCGCAGGTTCCCACAGGCATGAATGCAGGAGTTTCAACCGTTCCGCGGGCAAACTGCATCTGTCCACGCCTAGCTTTTCCCTGGGTTTTGATAAGATTGAATTTCATAAATTTTAAACAGTTTTCCTGGTAATATACATAGCATCACCGTAGCTGAAGAAGCGGTACTTTTCAGCAACAGCATGATTATAGGCATTCATGGTGTGCTCATATCCGGCAAAAGCGCTCACCAGCATAATGAGTGTTGACTGAGGAAGATGGAAATTGGTAATCAATGCGTCCACAACCTTGTATTCGTAGCCCGGGTAGATAAAGATGGAGGTATCCTTGCTGTATTCGTGCATATTCTCTACAGTACCGGCCTCCTGGGCGCAGCTTTCCAGTGAACGGACCGATGTTGTTCCGACAGCTATAACTTTGTGACCGCTGCTTTTGGTCCTGCGGATCAGTTCAGTCACCTCCTCCGGAACATGCACAAACTCGGCATGCATCTTATGATCTTCAATACGGCTTTCTTTTACCGGCTGGAAAGTACCGGCTCCGACATGAAGTGTTACAAAAGCGGTATTTACGCCTTTTTCTCTGATCTGTTCAATAAAGTTTTCGTCAAAGTGAAGACCTGCAGTCGGCGCAGCAACGGCACCGGGGATCTTTCCGTATACCGTCTGATAGTCATCCTTGTCTGATGAGTCATCAGGTCTGTTAATATACGGCGGCAGAGGTACATGACCGATCTTGTCAAGAACATCAAATACAGATTCATCAGTACCTGTGAGACTTAGTACAAACAGATCGTCCCTGCGATCAGTAACTTCAAAACGGTAGTCACCAACCACAATCACGGACCCCGGCTTCGGGGATCGGGAGGCCCTGGTATGGGCAAGAATACAGTCCTTGGAATAGATCCTTTCAACAAGGATCTCAACCTTTGCGCCGGTTTCCTTGTTTCCGAATATTCTGGCCGGAATAACCTTGGTATCATTAAATACCAGCAGATCCCCCGGTTCAAGAAAATCTATGACATTATAGAATTTCAAATCTCTGGTTTCACCTGTATTACCGTCAAGCGCCAGCAGTCTGCATCCGGTGCGATCCTTGCACGGATACTGCGCGATCAGTTCCGCAGGCAGTTCAAAATTAAAATCACTTAGCTGCATATTTTTACAATTCTCCACGAAAGTTAGATTTTACACTAAATGCAAAAAATAAACATTAAAAAAAAATTTCAGCAGGATCGCCGGAAACTCACAGAAATGGAACAGATGAACACATAATCAGAGGATGAACCGTTGAAGTTCGACCCAATTCTTCGGGTTAAATTCAAAAAAAGAACTGTACACAACATCAGGTACAGTTCAGAGACTGATCAAAAAAGGGTGTCCTTTAAGACACCCGAATATCAGTTTGGCAAATATAATAGTAGTTGTATAAGCTAGTGAAAATTATGTTCTGTTATACTTTGATGTTCTTGGGAATGCCACTCCGTTTTCATCAAACAGATAACAAGCCTGCGGAGGAATACCAACAACCAGTGTATCACCGGTATCTACAGGGATTTCAGAAGCAGCTTTAACTGTGAAGTCTTCACCGTCTACATCCATGTATACGAAGGATTCAGCACCCAGGTGTTCTGCAACGTTAACAAGACCGTTGATACGACCTACTGCATCAGGATGATCAGTTGGAACCAAATGTTCAGGTCTGATACCCAGTTCAACAACATCACCAACTTTAGCGCGGCGTGCGTCAACATTGGCAGTAATGATATCACCGGTATTGAGTTTAACCTTACAAACCTTTTCCTGAATATCAATCAGAGAACCTTTCAGGAAGTTCATCTTAGGAGAACCGATAAATCCGGCAACGAACTTGTTCTGAGGGTTGTGGTACAGTTCAAGTGGAGAACCGAACTGTTCAAGGTTGGTTTCAGCAGAATCCTGCAGCGGACTTAATACGCAGATCTTGTCAGCCAGAGTCATAGCTTCAACCTGGTCGTGGGTAACGTAAATAATGGTTGCATTCAATTCCTGGTGAAGTTTTGCAATTTCGATACGCATCTTAACACGAAGAGCAGCATCCAGGTTTGACAGAGGTTCGTCGAACAGGAATACAGAAGGCTGCTGAACGATACAACGACCGATAGCAACACGCTGTCTCTGACCACCGGACAGAGCCTTTGGTTTACGCTGGAGGTACTGCATCAGACCAAGCATTTCTGCAGCTTTGTTAACACGTTTACGAATGGATTCCTTATCCATCTTCTTTAATCTCAGACCGAATGCCATGTTCTGGAACACGTCCATGTGCGGATACAAAGCGTAAGACTGGAACACCATACCGATATTACGATCTACAGGAGGTACATCGTTCATGTACTGACCGCCGATAAGCAGTTCACCTGAGGTAATATCTTCCAGACCTGCGATCATTCTCAACAGAGTTGATTTACCGCAACCTGACGGACCTACGAATACAATGAATTCACCGTCTGCAATTTCCATGTTAATGTTGCGCAGTGTATCTTTTAACACGCCAACACGATAGTTCTTTAATACATTCTTTAATACAACGTCAGCCATTTTTAGCCTCTTAACTTAAAATTCTTTACAAAGGGGAACAGCCGGGCCGTTCCCACAAAAATTAACCCTTAACACCACCAGCTGTCAGACCGCCAATCAGGTACTTCTGAGCCCAGAGGAACACGATTGTGATTGGTAAACCGGACAGAACAGCAGCAGCCGCGAAATCACCCCACAGATAGTTCTGAGGGTACAAGTACATCTGAGAACCTACTGCCAGAGTCTTTCCAGAATCAGGTACGGAAGTCAGAAGCAGAGACGCTACAGGAACTTCAGTAATAGTACCGATGAAGGAAAGAATGAACACTACAGCAAGAATAGGTACTGACAGCGGCAGCAGAACCAGACGGAACGCCTGCCACGGAGTAGCACCGTCGATTGCGGCAGCTTCTTCCAGTGAAGGGTCAATAGTTTCAAAGTATCCTTTAATAGTCCAGATATGCAGTGCTATACCGCCCATGTAGGATAATATCAGACCTCCATGTGTATTCAGACCGAATGCAGGGATGTACTCGCCCAATTTATCGAACAGTGCGTAGATAGCAACCAGTGCCAGCACTGAAGGGAACATTTGAACAATCAACATTATATTCAAGATTGCATCTTTACCGTGGAATCTCAAACGTGCAAACGCATAAGCGGATGTGGTTGAGAGAACCAGGATGAAGAAGGAAGTCAGCACAGAAATATATACTGAGTTCCATAACCAGCGCAATACCGGGAACGGAGGGTGTCTTTCCTGACCGTTGATCATAACAACTTCATCCGGTGAAGACAGGGCCAGTTTCCAGTGTTCCAGGGAGAACTCGTCACCGGTAGGAATAATGCTACCAACTGAGAAGTTACCTGTTCTGAAAGAAATTGCAGTTACCATTACCAGAGGGAACATGATGACGCAGATGAATGCGAGCATCAGAACATGAGCAATTGCAATTCTGTATTTAATACTTTTTGGTTGAACAATAGCCATTTATTATTTCTCCTTTTAAGCAATTGGTTTTTCAGCAGCCAGTTTGCGACTGAACCACAACTGAACTACTGCGATAGCACCAACGAGGATGAAAATCAGAGTAGCAATTGCAGCAGCCAAACCGTAGTTCTGACCACCATTGCCTTGGAACGCTATACGGTAGGTATAGCTTACGAGCAAATCAGTTTCACCGGCCTGTGGGTTTGCATCAAGAATATCCGGAGAACCGTTGGTCAACAACATAATCAGAACGAAGTTATTGAAGTTGAACGCGAAGGATGCAATTAACAGCGGTGTCAATGGTTTAATCAATAACGGTAAGGTAATGTTGAAGAAGTTATCGATGAAGGATGAACCGTCCATAGCGGATGCTTCATACAGATCTTCAGGAATAGACTTCAACAGACCCATACACAGGATCATCATGTAAGGATAACCCAGCCAAGCATTAACGAGCAGGATCATTGATTTAGCCATTAAAGGACTACTGAACCAAGGAATTTCGATTTCTTTAACAGTATCTGCAGAAAGGAAGATACCGAGGACTGATTTGATGATCGCGTTGATTTCACCGAATGATTCGTTGAACAAACCTCTGAACACCAAAATGGAAATGAACGCAGGTACTGCATACGGCAGGATCAGGAATACACGGTAAATACCTCTACCCTTCAGGAATTCCCACTGTACGAGACATGCCAGAACCATACCGATTGCCAGTGTGATGAACACAGTCAGAGCGGCAAACACAACCGTCCATACGAAAATCTTGAAGAACGGACCTCTAACACCTTCGTCTTCAAAGATGGTTGCGAAGTTGCTGAAACCTACACCAATCTTGAAGCCTGGTACATAGTTGTCACCAATCGGATGTGCGTCATCATTCAGATAACGGTAGAAACCAACGGTTTCATCTGGAGCAAAATACTTGCCGGTTTCATTATCCTTGAGCAGGTTCTTGTGAGTGTAGAAAGTACCGCCAGGAAGTGTAGCACCGTACTTAACCGGATCATACTTGTTGATAACAGCTTCAAACTTACGCATCTGAGTCTTGCGAAGTTTAACACTGCTGTCAGGAAGAACCAGATCAACCTTGTCGAGAGCTGGTTTATAAACTGTGTTGATATCAGCAGGTTTAGCCAGATCACTAAGAGAAACAAGACATTCATCCAGAGTGAGGCTGTTGCCTTCAGGATCTTTACAGTCTTTTGAATCAGGACCGTGATACGGTGAAAGATTAACAATCACAGACGGAGCTTCACCATTCTTGGAAAGTTCATTTTTTGTCTTGATCTTAAAATAGTCAGAGATAAAGAGAGCCTTCCCTTCATCTTCCTTCTGGAGAATAACCTGAGCCTGTCTTGTAGCCGGAGATTCAGGATTCTTTACAACGAGCTTGAACAGATATGTTCCGCCGCCTTCCTGATCTGCAGGTATTCTGTAAACCTTGTCAAGATGGAACTTCATTGCTCTATCAACTGTCAGAGTGTGGTCACCTGAGTAGTTGGTGAATGCAATAGAGATGGTATACAACATAGGGAAGATAATGAACGTCGCCATACCGGCAATGGCAGGGAACGCATATCTGTGTGCGTAAGTTTTCTTGCTCAGGAAAATTACAACACCTGAAGATACCACGATAAGAATTAATAGAGGGAATGCAACATCGCCCCTCATATACATAGAGACTACCATGTAGCCTGCATATGTAACAATGATAAGTACTAGAAGCCATTTGAGCCATGTCAGCGGTGACTGGAACTCTGACTTTAAGTTAGCTTTTTCGTTTGCCATATACAAACACCTATTTAACTTGCCAAAAAGAACACAAAAAAGCCCCCTCTACATTACAAAGGAGGAGGGAGCCCAAAAAACTACTGAGTAATACGCTGAGCAGCTGTATCTAATGCTTCTTTAACAGTCTGACGACCAACAGTTGCATTCTTCAGAGCTTGACCGAAAGCAGACCAGAATCTGTTCATTTCAGCAACGTTTGGCATTGGTTCACCGCTTACAGCGTTAGCCATGGTTGCTTTAATGCGAGGGTCAGCTTCAAGTTTCTTCTGGAAGGATTTGAGTGCAGCAGCACCAATCTTCTTGTCGTCGTTAACTACTTGCAGACCAGCATCTGTTAACAGATAGTTCTGAATAAATTCTATAGCAAGATCCTTGTTAGGAGACTGTGCGTTGATTGCAAGACCCTGAACACCTACGAATGCCTTGGATGCTTTACCGCCAAGTTTAGGTAATGCATTTACAGAGTAGTCGATCTTTCCATCATAGTTAGCCCATGACCATGGACCGCTGATGATACATGCTACGTCACCCTTACTGAAGGTTGAGTCCATAACACCGTAGTCAACACCCTTTTCCATAACCTTGTTCTTAACCATATCTGTCAGGAACTGTACGCCCATTACAGCGCCGGCATTGTTAACACCGGTATCCTTAACATCATACTGACCAGGAGCAGTCTTCTTGAATACGTAACCGCCGTTTGCAGCAATCAGAGGATATGAGTAGTATGGAGTGGTATAATCCCACATAATTGCACGTTTGCCTTTCTTCTGCAGATCAGCATCAAGTTTTGCAAAATCTTCGAAATTCTGAGGAGCTTTTGGAGCTAATTTCTTATTACAAATCAGACCGATAGCTTCTACAGACATAGGATAACCGTAGATCTTACCATCGATTGTCAGAGCATCCCAGGCAAACTTCTGGAATTTATCCTGTACAGCCTTGTCAGGATTTAATTCAGCCAGTAAACCTGCTTTAGCCCATTCGCCGAAACGGTCGTGAGCCCACATGAAAATATCTGGACCGTTACCGGTTGAAGCAGCCTGCTGGAATTTGTTTTCTACTCCATCTGGATGAGCCACTTCTACGGGAACACCCTGTTCCTGGGTGAATTTCTGACCAACTTTAGCGATACCGTCATAAGCCTTATCACCGTTTACCCAGATAACAAGCTTGCCTTCTTCGATAGAAGCACTTGCCATTGAAGATAAGCCCAATGTTGCAGCAGCAACTAAAGTAGCAATAATTTTCTTATTCATTAGCTATTTCCTTTATAAAAATATAACCAAACTTTATTGATCATTTGTTTAACCAACACAGAATGCATATTAATGTTTTTTTCAATTCAATCCTATGATGTATATCTCAAAAAAAGAATTAATCACAAAAAAGAACGGCACTTTGCATAGTATTTATCCAACTATGTATCGACTATCCGGTAATCAAACATATTGTGCCCCGTGCTGCGGATAACAACAATTTATTGTGGTTAGCAAAACAATCTGAGCGACTATTTTATCTTATCAAAAATCCCCGGGGTATTGCACAAAAATACGCGCACATCAAAACGCTCTTTTCAATACAGCACCCCAAGCCAGCTCCTTGCCGTTTCTAATGCATCCTGCAGCATAATCCGTCAACTTCTCCTCTATATATACTCATTTATGACCTGCTTCTCTGTACTGCAGCCGTGACTGCAGTTCACTGCACTGCCGACTCTTTGAACCGGGCAAGAAATTATCATGATTTGGATCGCAAAATTTGATAGAATTAACGGCAGTCAGAAAAGAAGAACGTAACTATGCATTCATTTCAAAAGTACAAAAAATTTATACCGTATTCCGACCGGGTGTTCTCCTCTATCGAGTGGTGTCACTGGTTTCTGTTATTCAATGTATTTATATCAATAATCATATCAGTGCGCTACATACTGAACACCAACTACAGTTTCACCCAGTTTGCAACCGTCTACCAGATTGTAAATCTGCTCGGTCATCTGTGGTTTGTCAACTTTGTATTTTTTCTGTTCATCCCGTTCCCGCTGGCTTTTATTCTTACCAACGACCGGTTCTACAGGATATTCTGCATCTGTGCTGCCGTTTTGGGTCAGACCGTACTGCTGATCGATACACAGATATTCCACTACTTCAAATTTCACATCAACCCGACCCTGCTTCAGGTATTCAGGGATAATTCCGACTATCATACCGGGATCAATTTCAATTTCCTCTATGTAGTCATTCCGATCCTGGTTGTTGCGGAGATCGTCCTGGCAAAATACGCAACCCACAAGACCAACAAGCACAGAAACAACTGGATTACCACAGCCTGCCTGTCTATATTCATATCCTCATTTGCGCTGTCACATCTGATCCATATCTGGGCCGACTACACCGACTATCAGCCGATTATTGTTCAGGATTCAACTCTTCCGCTGTCATATCCGATGACAGCAAAAACATTTATTGCAAAAAACGACTGGATCGTTCTGCCGTCCGTTGAAGGTTCAAACACCACCAGCAGCGATATGAAATATCCGCTGACATCGATCAAGGTTTCTACCTCGGAAGTAAAAAAATTCAACTATCTGGTAATCAGTGTTAAAGGCCTCGGCTACAGCATGCTGACCCAGAAGTATATGCCTTTCACCACTCAGTTTTCCAAAAAGGCCCAGCTGTTCACCAATCACTATGCGGCCAACACTCTGAGTGACGAAGCAATGTTCCCGTTCTTCTACGGTATAAGTCCGCAGTACTACCACTCAGCCCTGGTCAACAGTGTGTCCCCGATCCTGATTGAGGAACTCCAGCATGAGGAATACCACGTAAGGACGTTCATAAGCAACGAGTCCCAGGATAAAACAATCCTCGACACCAATACCTTCAGTACAATCAGGGAAAGGATCCCGGAAACACTCAAGAGCGACAAGGAAACCGTCAGTGCTGTAGTTTCTTTTCTTGAAAAAATCAACGAACAGAAATCAGGTTCAGCGATCCCTCAGTTCATGTACGTATCTCTAGCCAACCCTTCCATTCTCAAAAATGAGTCGTCAAAGGTGAGATTTACTCCGACTATTACCAATGATGAGGGAAAACTTCTAAGCAAGAAACTAGATACAAGAAATGTCGAAACTCTCCGAAATGCATATGCGAACTCGATATACAGTACGGACCGGGCAATAGAAAAAATCATTACCGCCCTGGAGGGAACTTCGTTCAAAGACAACACTATAGTGATTATTACCGGTGAATACGGTTTTGACATGGGTTATCGAAATCTCAAGCAGTTCGGCTACAGCGGTGACTACACTTTCGAGAAACTTCACGTTCCGTTCATGATCCACGATCCGTCAATGCTTCCGAAAACCTATGAATTCATTTCCGGACATGAGGATGTAGCCCCTACTCTGCTGGAAACCTATCTCGGTGTTACCACTCCTAACAATGAGTATTCAACCGGAAGAAACCTTTTTAATCCTGCGTCAAATTCTGAATTTGTCATAAGCGGAGACAGCAGACAGATCTACATTGTTGAAAACTCCCAGATCACCAGAATCAACCGTCGCGGCGGTCTGTTTCTCACTGACAGTACCGACAATCAGAAGGCGGTAAATATAAAAATGCCTACCCTGCTCAAGGCAATGCGGCAGCTGAACAAGTTCTACAATGAATAGAATATAGAGAGTTCAGTTCATACTGTATGTACCCCGGAACCGCACCGTCCGAGCTCCGGCTTGTATTAGCAGATCCCGTGGGCTATAATGATCTGATTAGGTAGAAAAGGCAGGGCGCCGCGTCTGGCGGAACTGTCAGACTGTCATGCGCCGCTGTATGGATTTGGCATATGCCAGGAGTAATTTATGCTAGTTGAACTGAATGAACAGAATCTAAAATCTGAAATCGTAGAAAAATCACAGACGCAAAGTGTCGTAGTATTCATTTACCACTCTCAGTCTCCGGAACAGACCGAACTGAAAAACAAAATCAACGCTTTTATCGGAACTGCAGATCTGACTTTTGCCTGCGCTGATATTGCAAATCCTGCGCTGCAGTCCCTCGCGTACCAGTTCCAGCTTAATGCACTTCCTGCGGTTGCAGTTGTAAAACAGTCCCGTGTTGTTGCTATTCTGCAGGGGGATGAAATCGAATCAGGATATGAACAGGTAATCGGAGAATATCTGCCTAAAGAAGATCAGCTTCTGGCAAAAGAGGCAGAAGCACTGCTTGCAGAAGGAAAGACTGATGAGGCACTCACCAAAATCAGCAAATCACTGGAATTGGCAGATCAGACCAGATACCGTCTCATCAAAGCGGATATTCTTATCAGACAGAACAAGCTTGACGACGCTGAAAGTATAATCAGTGCCTGCACCATGGAGGATCAGCTGAATGAAAAGGAATATTACGCAAATCTGAAATCCGCTCTTGAACTTGCCAAGAAAGCCCTTGATAATTCTCCGGTGGAGGAACTTAAGCAGCGTCTTGCCCAGGATCCTGACAATCTGGAACTTAAAGTTGAACTTGCCGTTCAGTACAGTCAGCTTAACAACAAGGTGGAGGCTCTGAACTACCTCTACGAGGTTCTTAAGAAAGATCTTAACTTCAAGGATGCTAAACAGACCTATCTTGATATTATCGCCACCATGGGGGCTTCCGCTGAAGCATCCGCATTCCGCAGGAAACTGTACTCACTTCTGTACTAGAGACAGTCCGGCATAACAGGTTATATAAATGAAGGAATTTCCGGCGGGCATATTGTCCGCCGTTGTCTTTTCTGCAGTCTGAAGATCAAAAAAGCCGCCTTCAACGAAAGCGGCCGGTTATTATTCAATTCAGGAGCTTCAACCGGTTATTTTGACATGTCTTCAGAAACCGGCTGCACCTCCTTGTCATGCTGTTCACCGGATAAATGCTTGTCTTCTATATATTCTCCGCGCGGCCACAGCGTAAATATTGTCTTTATCAGGGTTGCAAGCGGTATTGCAAAGAATACACCCCAGAATCCCCAGAGAGAGCCGAACACCAGCACAGAAGCAAGAATGATGAACGGATGAAGTTTCATCTTTTCTGAAAACAGCTTCGGAACCAGAACATTACCGTCAAGGATCTGAATAACGATATACGCCGCCATCAGATATCCGAAGGTTGAATTGAAGCCGAACTGGTAAAGTGCCACACCGGCTACCGGGATGGTAACAATTGCAGCGCCGACATACGGAATAACCACCGACAGTCCCACAGAAATACCGAGCAGGGTTGAATAATTCAAATCAAAAAATCTAAACGCAAGGAAATTAACCACTGCGATAATACAAACATGCAGGAACTTTCCGCTTATATAGTTCATCAGTTCCTGGTTCATTCTTACCCACACCTTTGTGGCAAGACTGAGATTAGGAGGAAAAACCCCTTTCAGGCTGTTGAGAAGTTCATTTTTGTCCTTGAGCATAAAAAATGACAGCAGAGGAACAATAATGAGGTAGGTAATAAATGTAGTAATATTCATCAGATAGGAAGGCAGTTTATCCTGAATCAGAGAAGAACTGTACTCTGCAATCTTCATCTTCAGTGCATCCGCCACTACTGTAAAATCTATATATTCAACAATAGCCGGGTATTCCTTGGTTTTCTGCATGAAATAGGCTTCCAGATTGCCCACCATATCCGGGATTTTTCTGAACAGATTGGTGATCTGCTCGAGCAGACTCGGCAGCAGCATGATTGATCCGAGAATTAACCCTGAGAAAAAAATAAACATAAGCAAAGACGTTGAAACAGTTCTGCTGAGAAGTTTTCTTTTCTCGAGAACACTGATCGGCCATTCAAGGATATATGAGACACCCAGCGCCAGCAGGATTGGAGTCAGAACATCCGTAAAGAAGTAAATAATCAGACTGATACAAGTGAGAAGAATAAAAAGAGTTGCAGAATTCGGATCACTGAGCAGAATTCTGTACCAGTCCTTCAAAACTTTAATCATAGCACTAACCTTAACTAACACCGTTGATTGCAATAAAACCAATGACTATCACTGTCTGCATCAGCAAAACATACCGCAGCACAGTTGTTGCAGATTATCACACATTTTTCAAATAATGTTAACAAACAATCCTTCTATCTTGTATCAATACTGTAAAAGGACTGTACTTTTTACATTCGTCACTGACTAACGCAGATTAATATCGCAGGATATCAAATCAGATATTGAACAAAAGCCCAAAATCAACTACATTATCAGCGTGAAAGCTTTTTTTCACACAAAAATAAAAAAAACAAAAATTATACGGGAGTATTTTATAATGCAAAGCAATTTAAAGCTTCTCATTCTCAGTATGATTTCAACCTTTGCACTGTCAGGCTGTATCATTATCGAGGATGACTACTGGGTTGAGCCGTCCCCTCCACCTCCACCGGTGGTTCATCACCATCATCATGCACCTCCTCCACCTCCGCACCATCATCATGCGCCGCCTCCGCCGCGCCATCATCATGCACCTCCTCCACCTCCGCGCCATCATCATGCGCCGCCTCCACCTCCGCGCCATCATCATGCGCCGCCTCCACCGCGCCATCATGGTCCTAATCATGTAGGTCCTGGACCTTATCGCGGTCCACATGCAGGTCCGGGCCCTCGTCCTGGTCCTGGTCCTCACGGCGGCCCTCATGCCGCTCCGGGTCCTCGTCCTGGTCAACATGGAGGTCATCACGGCGGACATTAGTCTTCTCCTGACCGTATTCAGCCGGGAAATTCAAACGGCGGACATCACGGTGGTCATCAAAGGAGATAATCTGCAGACCGTACCGTCTTTCCAGGACGGGATAAACAGTAAAGTAAAGAATTTACATTTGCTTTAAAGTCTGTAATAATTTCAAAGACTGAAATACAGTTGTCGGTACGGAAGTTCCGGCAACTGTTGTTTTGACTGTAATACCCAGTGATTACACAAAGGATCAGCTTTGAAACTATTTATCATTTTCCTGACCTCAATTCTGTTTACCACTGCCGCCACAATGGCCGGAGATTTGGAATCAGATTTAGAAAAGGCTCTAAACCAGAGAGATCGAAACTACTATCTTTACAATAACAGAGACGTTGACGATCTAGTTCCGCAGATCGGTACGGCAGGATCCACCACCATAACCACCCAGGAAGAGCGTGTTTTCGGTGAATATTTTTTCAAAAAAGCCCGGCAGCTGCTAGACATCATCGACGATCCTGTGCTTGATGAATACATCAATACCCTAGGTTCAAAAATAGTTTCCCATGCCAACAATGTTCATTTCCCGTTCAATTTTTTTCTGATTAAAGATCAGACTATCAATGCAGCTGCATTTCTCGGCGGCAATGTTAAGGTAAACTCAGGTCTGTTCAACTATGCTGACAACGAAAGCCAGATTGCAGCAGTGCTGGCACATGAAATAACGCACGTAACCCAGCGTCACCTGGCAAGATTTATAGAGGATGCTAAAAGCAGGCAGACAAAGACACTAGGCGCAATAGTCGGTTCCGTGGTTCTAGCACTGATCAATCCAACACTTGGAATGGCAGCGCTTAATGCAACCCTTGCTCTTAACCTGCAGAATACCATCAACTATACGAGAAGTGATGAACTGGAGGCGGACCATATCGGAATCGATCTGCTGTACCGTGCCGGATTTGATCCGAATCAGATGGCGGAGTTTTTCAGTAAACTTACCTCAGGATCATACCGCCGCATACCTCAGAATCTGATCGATCACCCGATCCCTGAGGTTCGTGTGGCAGATGCCCGCAGCAGAGCATTTCGCTACCCTCAGGTCAAAGTTCAGGAAAATATAAATTTCTACTTTGCAAAAGCCAGAATTTTTGTAAGATTTTCAAAAAACAGCGGTGATTTCTGTGTTGAACATTTTTCTGAGCTGCTGAAAAAGAATGAACTTCAGCACAGATACAACAAAAACTATCTCCTGTACGGACTGACACTGGCATATATTCAGAACAGGGACTACGCCAATGCCAAAAAGGCATTCGACCGGATAGATCAGACATACCGGACCAATCTCTTTATACTCGATACTTTTTCAGATCTGGAACTTCTCCGGGGAAATGCATCCGAAGTAATCAGGGTTCTTACCGATCGTCTTAAATATACGCCGAAAAGCCCGACCGTTAATCTGAATCTTGCAATTGCGTATATGAATGCAAAACAGCACCGGAAGGCGGTTACGCTGCTTAAGGAACTGTCAAAAAGCCATCCGAAGAACCTTCTGATTCAGGATCTGCTCACAGACTGCTATAAAGCTCTTGGAATGAAAAAGGAATATTATATTGCCAGCGGCAGTAAATACGCTCTGGTCAGTGACTACAACCGTTCGAACATGTACTACAACTACGCTTACCAGTTCGCAACAACAAAACTGGACAAGGCTAAAATCAATGCGATGATCGTTCAGAACGAGCAGAGCAGAAAATCTGATGCCCAGTTCGAAAACTGATCTGAAGGAGCATTCCCGCTCAGATCCCTAACGCTTTTTTAACCACCGGTACAGTAATTTTTGCATTATTCTCAATTGCGAAATTCATGAGTTTTTCAGCGCACCTGACGACTTCCGGAAGAGTCCAGGTTATTCTTCTGTAAATAAAATCAATCACTGACTGACTGATTTCAAGCCCTTTGGTGGCAAGCATACACTTTATCAGCGTAGCCAGTTCATCCCCGTCAAGCGGATGAAGATAAAAAGTCTCACCCCACTGAAGTCTGGTACGCAGATCGTTAAGAGAAAACTTCACTTCGGACGGCAGTCCGGCGGCGGTGAAAATCAGATGACAGCGGTTAACCTTCCTCGCAAGATTTATACAGGAATAAAGGGCGATTTCCCACGTCCGGTCACCGGCCACAGCATCAAGATCATCTACCAGAAGATAATCCAGCTCCTCGGTATTCTCAAGCACCTCCGGCCCGATTTCACGGATATCCGGATCCGACAAAGACAGATACATTCCGGTCTGGTTTCCGGACAGCAGATCTGAGACAGCATAGAGAAGATGCGACTTACCGCAATTCCCCGGTGCATATATATATGTCTGCATAAACTCTGAATGCGGTTGCAGCAGATTGTCGATCAACCCCTGATTTCTTCCGACAACAAAAGTTTTGAGAGTTTTCTCGTCGTTGAACTCATAGGTAAAAGTCAATTGTTCCAATTCCAAGTCCTGTCACAGTAATAACATGATCAAATACGGAAATCCGCAGTCTACAGTTTCCGGTTGGACGTATCTTTTACAGAATTAGGATCAAGGATCGGGATTGCCTCGATTTCTTCATAGCCGCCGGTTTCCTGAGTTCCTGAATCAGCTTTTTTACTTTCAGACTGTGCAGCACTGTTTGCTGTCTTTTCCTCTGTTTCCCCGGTGCCGGTATTTACGTTCCTGGCCGCGGTATTTTTACCTGATTCTGTTTTTGCGGAAGCGGCAGTACCTGAATTTTTCTCCTTGCCGACTGTTTCCGAACTTACCGTCTGGGTTTCAGATGTATTCAGCGTCTGAACAGCCGGGTTGTTCTTTCTCTGTGAATCAAAATAGAAGTTGTAAGGTTTGCTCTGATCGGCTATATACAGCCCCGGAATTTCCCCGATTTTTGCAGAAACCGCCTTGTAGTCCTTGCCGAGAGTCAGTTCGTAAACCAGCTGATCGGACTGTGACTGGCTGAGCATAACCTTGCTGATCCCGTCGATATTCTTCAGCGATTTCTCCACCATCACCACATCCTGGAACTTGACCACATTCACAACGACAATGCGGACCTTGTTTGCCGATACCACCCCGCCGAACAGTTCAATCCGGTTGGAAGCCGTTGAAACAGCAGGTGTTGCCGCCTGCGAACTGCTGTCGGAGATTGACGGTTCCTCTCCGGTGGCAGGAGCACTGTTAAAGCCGGAACTTTCTGCAACCGCAGGCACATCATCATCTGATATGTATTCCGGATGCTGTTTGGCAAAATACTTTACAACATCCTTTGCAACTATATTTCCCAGATCATAAGGAAGTCCGTGTGCAACCGACTGGAACAGCGGAGTACCGGAACCGGCTTCGAAAAGCTTCCACACCAGATCCCCGTTCTCGGTGTTGTACCCCTGCACTGTTCCGGTTATATAGTAGCGGGTCGCATAGCGGGCATTCGCTGAACTTAATGCGTTGGCATCGAAGTCATGGATCACCTTGTCATTCACAAACGATGCATCGTCACTGTCCATAATCGGGAGGAAGAATTTCATGCCGTAACCGCTTCCTGTCTGCATAAGACTTGATGTGAAGGAGTTGGCGCTGCTTTCACTCATAATATCGCTGACATTGTATTTTTCATCGTAGATACTCATCCACACCATAATGTCAGGACGTGCATCAAGGTAGAGCGGAATATTCTGGCTTCTTAAGAGCTGCATAACCTTGATACGGTCGAAATTAACCACCAGATCACTGTTACGGAAACCGAAATTATCAACAAAATAATCAATTGAACGTCCGTTGAGATTTACCGAATCGTAAACACCTCCGGACAGTTTCTCAGTCAGCCGGTTCAGAGCATCTTTGAAGATCCTTGATTTGTCTTTAGTTGAACTGTCCTGCCCCGGCACAGCCACAGTGAACTCCTGATCTGTAAGACTGCGTGACAGCGAGCCGGCCTGCACCGACAGAGGCAGCAGTACGGCAAACACTGCTGATAATAATCTTTTGTTTCTCATAATATATTTCCAGTCAAATCTGAACCCGGTCTGATTCCGGGATTAATCATGTTCTTGCATGCATTTTATCACAAAAAAGGTCGTCTCTGTTGCAATCATGCATTATTATGGCAAATAGGTGTTCATACCTGCTGTGTAAACATGCAGAGGCCGATCATAAAATGCTCTGTAAACAAAAAACAGCCACTTCTCTCCATCGATGAATGATGTAATTTTTCTTTACCGCCTGAAGATTGATATCATTTCTAAAATTGCCGCAAATAGGTTAAAATATGCAGTAAATTTTTTAAGGATAATTGGAGTTACAAGTGGCCGATCAAAAATTAAACTATAAAGATGCCGGTGTTGATATCGACGCAGGCGAAGCACTGGTTGAAAACATCAAAGGTGTGGTAAAGAAAACAACCCGTCCTGAAGTAATGGGCGGTCTGGGCGGTTTCGGCGCTCTGTGCCGCATTCCTGCCAACTACAAGAAACCGGTTCTGGTTTCAGGTACCGACGGTGTAGGAACCAAACTGAGAGTTGCCATTGAAATGGACAAGCATGATACCGTTGGTATCGACCTCGTGGCAATGTGCGTAAACGATCTGATTGTTCAGGGTGCAGAACCTCTGTTCTATCTGGATTACTATGCAACCGGCCATCTTGATGTTGAAAAGGCAACCCAGGTTATTACCGGGATCTGCAAAGGCTGTGAAATGTCAAACTGCTCACTGATCGGCGGTGAAACTGCAGAAATGCCAGGCATGTATGCCAAGGGTGACTATGATATGGCCGGCTTTGCTGTAGGTGTGGTTGAAGAGGATGAAATCATCGACGGCAGCAAGGTTGCCGAGGGCGACGCCATCATCGGTATTGCATCTTCCGGTCCGCACTCTAACGGTTTCTCATTAATCAGAAAAATTCTTGAAGTTTCAAAGGCAGACCTCAACCAGGAATTTGACGGAAGAACACTCGGTGAAGCACTGCTTGCTCCTACCAGAATTTATGTAAAACCGGTTCTCAAACTGTTGAAGGATGCAAGAGTTCACGCCCTGGCACATATCACCGGCGGCGGATTCTGGGACAACATTCCTCGCGTACTGCCAAAGAACACCAAGGCTGTTATTGACGGCAAGTCATGGAACTGGCCTGCAGTTTTCGACTGGCTGCAGAAAAACGGTAACGTGGATCGTCATGAAATGTACCGTACTTTCAACTGCGGTGTGGGTATGATTGCTGTTGTTCCTAAGGAAGATGCCGAGAAGGCTGTTGCCTCCCTGAATGCATCAGGCGAAAAGGCATGGCTGCTGGGTACTATTGAAACAGCCGGCGACAATGAAGCCCAGGTTGTAATCAACGAATAACATCATTATTTCCGGAAGTTAATATGGGCGGCGTAACCTATACAGTCTCATGTCCCGAATGCGGGAAAGTCTACGAGATCGACTACGGTGCGACCGCCCTTTACAATCCGGTAAGTCTTTTTGTCACCAGTACTGAAAACGGCGGCAGACCGCTACTGGAGTTTCTGGTATCAAGCAAAAAAATCAGAAAAGAGGCTTTTGAACTGGCGGAACAGGGATATACCCTGGATTTTGACTACGAGCATAAACTGTACTACTGCAGAAAATGCCGGAAAATCTACAGCAGATTCTATTTCCGTCTTTACAAAAGGAACGGCGACACCACCGACAGCTATGAACCGCAGTATATCTGCTGCCGCTGCCACAATCAACTCGAGCAGATCGAACATGACGACTGCCACAATATCGAGGTCAGCTGCCGTTGCGGCAAAACTTTCACTCTAGACATCGACAGCGATGATGAACCGCTGGAATGGATGTAAGGATCTAATCCTACTGTCCTGAATACATTCTTTATTTCTCCGGCCGGTTGATTATTGAGACAGATCAAAAACTTATCTCCCGTTTTTCAATATTTCTTAGTTTAGAATTTTTTATAATGTAGAATCTTGAATCGGTGTGCATTCGAGGTTGAGGTTAGTTTTATGGACAGTTTCAACAATATTTCAAAAACCATGGGTTTGTGTTCCTGCAATTCAAACAGTAAACCGGATCTTTCTTCATGGAAAATTCTTATTGTTGACGATGAAGACGATGTCCACAGAATCACCAAACTGGCAATGCTCGGAATTACATATGACGAGCTGCCGATCGAATTTCTGTCTGCATACTCCGGAAAGGAGGCCTGTGAAATCATGGCAGCAGACGAAGATATCGCCCTCGTAATCCTTGATGTGGTTATGGAGACCGATACAGCAGGACTGGATGTTGCCAGCTTCATCCGCAGGAAACTTAACAACCAGCTTGTCCGCATAGTTCTGAGAACCGGACAGCCTGGCCAGGTTCCCGAGGATGAGATTATGGAAAAGTACGATATCAACGACTACAAGGAGAAAACCGAGCTCAGTACACCTAAACTGCGTACCATGATCCGTTCAAATCTTCGTGCCTACAATGACAAAAGAATGCTTTACGTGGCAACCGGAAAAATTCTCCAGCTCAACCGGCTTTCCCACAAGCTCATCAGTTGCCCGGATCTCAAAACTGCATCTATGTACGTATATGAAAGTCTGTTCCTTCACCTGAACAGACGTCGCCCGACCGTTCAGGAAACCAGAAACCACATTTATTCATTCATAAACCCTCTGGGCGACCATTTTGAGTTTCATAACTACTATTCCGGTGAATCAATTGATCCGCAGGAACTGCCATCACCGATAATCGCTTTAACCGCCAGGAAAAGGGAAGGTCTGTGTGATGGAAACGACGTCACCACTCTGGCCTATTCGGACTTTCACGGCATCGTATTTCAGTTCAGACTTGATGATCCGTCCCGTTACAGCCACAACCGGGATCTGGCAGAACTGCTCCAGGAAACACTGTCCAACCATTACCGCAACATGTATCTCAACGATCTGCTCAACCGCAATCAGCGTGAAATCATGTACCGGATCTGCGAAATCGTGGAAACCAGATCCAAGGAATCCGGAATTCATGTTAAACGGGTAAGTAAATACTGCGAACTGCTGGCAGGACTGGCGGGTGTTCCTCAGAAGGATATAAACCTGCTGTGCCAGGCCGCACCGCTGCATGATCTTGGTAAAATTGCCATCCCTGACGAAATTCTTCACAAGCCGAGCAAACTGGATGACTGTGAATGGCAGGTAATGAAAACCCACGCCCAGATCGGCTATGAAATGCTCAAGGACTCCAATATCGAACTGTTCAACGTTGCAGCCGAAGTTGCTTTCTATCACCACGAAAAATGGAACGGAACAGGCTATCCAAACGGTCTGTCGGGCGAGGAAATACCTCTCAACGGAAGAATTACCGCAATTGCAGATGTTTTTGATGCACTGGCTTCGGACCGCTGCTATAAGTCAAAATGGCCGATGGAGAAAATATACAAACTGTTCCAGGAGGAAAGCGGAAAACATTTCGATCCGAATCTGACCAGGCTGTTTATTGAAAACTTTGACAAGTTTGTTGCCATCAAAGAGGAAATCGACGGTATGAGATAAACTCCGCTCAACACCGCAGACTGCTAGAGAGATCATACAGCAGCACAGCTCCAGGTGCAGCCTTTTATCAGAAATCTATTCGGTATAATAATATTTATCCCAGTTCGAAGTATGGGTTTTGTTAAGCCCTGACAGTTTCTTTGCGTGTGCCGCCAGTTCCTTTTCATTCGCCCTAAGTACCGTAAGCGTTCCCGGAAGACATATTTCAGCTGACTTTGCATCATCACTGTCAACGTCATGCATCATGTTTTTGAGCATTCCGTCCATGGTATTCTGGCCTCCGGTCATGGCCAGATATACATCGGCAAGGATCTTTGAATCCAGCAGAGCCCCGTGGAAGGAACGGTCGTAGTTATGCTGGAGGTTGAACATCTTGCTCAGAGCATCAAGACTGTACTTGGCATGTCCCGGAAGCAGCTCCTTGGCCTCGGAATATGAATCCACCACCGTACACAGATCTGCGATCCTTTCCTTTAATCCGCAAAGTTCAAACTCCTGATCCAGAAATCCCACGTCGAACTTTGCGTTGTGAATAATCAGAACCGCACCTCGGATATAATCAATGAATTTCTGGGCAAGATCCTTGAAATCAGGCTTATCCTGCAGAAATTCGTCGGTGATGCCGTGAACCTGAACCGCCTCCGGATCAACCTGACGGTGAGGATTAAGGTAGCACTGGAAATTATTATCGGTAAACCTGCGGTTGATTACCTCGACTGCACCTATATCGATAACACGGTGTCCGATGTGTGCCGGGCCGTCCTCACACTTACCGGTGGTTTCTGTATCGAGAAAAACACATCTGCAGTTATCAATCTCCATCTCTGCAATCCTTAAAATCTGTTACAAAATGAGTTTCTCTATGTTATCATATCCGCATTCTAATTTTAATCGTAAAAAATACTATGCTTACAAGAAATCAAACACTTTATTTAAAAAGCAGCGCCCACGATCTGAAAGCGGTTGTAATTGTGGGACAGAAAGGGATCACCGAAAGTCTGATCGATGAAGTAAAGTCCAGTCTTGAACATCACGAACTTATGAAGCTCAAGGTGAACGGAGCAACCAAGGAAAACCGCCAGGCGGTAGCAGACGAAATCTGCAGACTTACCGGAGCCGAATTCGTACAGTTCCTCGGCAATGTTCTGACCATCTTCAAACAGAAAAAGAAAGAATCAAAATACGTTCTTCCGAAAGACTGATCAGACAGTCTCTTTCAATCATCCCTGCTTAAAAACAAAAAAACACAATCCGGATCTTCTCTGGACTGTGTTTACTTTCTATTTTTACAGGATCAAAAACTTCTAGATGTACTGAACATCCACAATTTCCATCTTAATAACACCGGCCGGAACCTTGATGCTTACAACATCATCAATTTCCTTTCCGATCAGCCCCTTGGCAATCGGGGTATAGACAGAAATAAGATTTTTTGTCAGATCTGCCTCATCCTCACCTACAATCTTGTAGACGATCTCCTTATCCTCATCAGGACGGTATACGGTTACGGTAGAACCGAACACCACCTTACCTTCATTTTTCAGTTTAGTTATATCGATAACCTGTGCGTTTGACAGTTTTCCCTCAATATCACGGATACGGGCTTCTATAAGACCCTGATGTTCTCTGGCGGCATGATATTCAGAATTTTCCTTCAAGTCACCATGTTCTCTTGCTTCCGCAATATCCTGAACAACTTTAGGTCTTTCAACAGTTTTAAGCTGTTCAAGTTCTTCACGAAGCATCTCTGCCCCGTGAACAGTCATTGGAACCTTATCCATAAGTATTATTCCTTCTTGCCTTTATTCTTAATATCATCAAAGAACTTGTGAATTAAATCCATAAACCTGCTCTGTTTAGGACTGTGTTCATCACCTGAATCCTTTGAATTTTTCCTGCTGCTCTGGGCCTTGCCGTCTTCAGACTTTACACCTGAATGAACAGGTTGGGACCCGCCGTTGAGGGATTCCTCAAATCGTTTCAGCAGATCTTTCTGTTCACTGTTAAGCTTAACCGGAGTTTCAACAATCACCTGAACAATAATATCACCGGTTGAACCTGTACGCACGGATTTTACACCTTTGCCTCTGATCCTGAACATCTTGCCGGTCTGAGTCTCAGGAGGAATGGTCAGACTAACTGTGCCGCTGATAGTCGGAACATCCACCTTTCCGCCGAGAGCTGCAGTTGTAAAGCTGATCGGGATCTCGCAGAACAGATCAGACTCATGTCTCTTGAAAATAGCATGTTCCTTAACAGAAACCAGAACATACAAATCTCCAGGAACACCGCCGTAGAGAGGGGCCTGCCCCTTGCCGGTAAGCCTCATTCTCTGACCGTCTTCAATACCCTGCGGAACTGTTATGGTAACAGTCTGTTTTACACGTACACGGCCGTCGCCATGACATTTAGAACAAGGTTTATCGACAATCTTGCCGCGACCTGAACACTGAGGACACTCCTGAATGGTTGAGAAAAAGCCGCGTGACATCTGGATCTGACCGGTACCGTGACACTTAGGACAGGTCTTCAGGCTGCCTGATTCAGCAGCACCGCTTCCTTTACAGGTTTCACACTGAACATAGTTATCATAGGTGATATCCTTCTTACAGCCCATGATCGCTTCTTCAAGAGTGATTTCAAGGTGATACTGCATATCTGCACCGCGCATCTGACGGGACTGTCTGTGTGCAGAACGTCCGCCGCCGAAGGCATCACCGAAAACGCTGGAGAATATATCACTGAAGGCATCCGCACCGCCGAATCCGCCAAAACCGCCGAATCCGCCGCCGCCGAAACCACCGGCCTGAGCATCGTTAGGATCAATACCCTGATCAACCATCTGTCGCTTTTGCGGATCGGACAGAGTTTCATAGGCTTCCTTAACTTCCTTGAACTTTTCCTCAGCTGTCTTCGGATCGTCACGGTTACGATCCGGATGATATTTCATAGCCAGATGACGATAAGCTTTTTTGAGTTGATCTTCAGTTGCATCCTTGGAGACACCCAGAATCTTATAATAATCTTTCATAATTTTAATTCGCTATCGCTTTATATCAAAATGAGCGCACACTGAAGTCCAATATGCGCTCTTACTGTTTTTTTTGATTTAAATCAGTCAGTACCGATTATTTCTTTTCTTCAAATTCGGCATCAACCACATCATCATTATTGTTTGAAGATGAAGAAGACTGATCAGCACCTGCAGAGGCTCCTGCACCTGCAGCACCGGCTGACTGTGCAGCCTGCATTGCCTGGGCAAGTGACTGGGATACCTGCATCAGCGCATTGGTCTTGGCATCGATTTCAGCCTTGTCGTTGCCCTTTGAAGCAGTTTCCAGATCAGCAACCGCCTGTTCAATCTTTTCCTTGTCGCCGGAGCTTAAAGCTGAACCGTGTTCGTTAAGCATCTTGCGGGTTTCATGAACCATGTGGTCTGCCTGATTCTTGGCCTTAACCAGTTCTTCAAACTTCTTATCCTCTTCTGAATTTTCTTCAGCTTCGCGAACCATTCTCTTGATATCTTCATCACTCAGACCGGAAGAAGCCTTGATGGTGATGGTCTGTTCCTTACCGGTGTTCTTATCCTTTGCAGATACATGGATAATACCGTCGGCATCGATATCAAAGGTAACTTCAATCTGAGGAACTCCGCGTGGAGCAGGAGCGATACCTTCAAGGTTGAACTGACCGAGAGACTTGTTCATGCTTGCCTGTTTTCTTTCACCCTGAAGTACGTGAATTGTTACAGCAGGCTGGTTGTCTTCAGCTGTTGAGTAAACCTGTGACTTCTTGGTAGGAATAGTTGTATTCTTTTCAATCAGTGTTGACATGATACCGCCCTGGGTTTCAATACCTAATGAAAGCGGAGTTACATCCAGCAGCAGAACGTCGTTCTTGGTTCCTGACAGCACACCGCCCTGGATGGCAGCACCGAGAGCAACAGCTTCATCAGGGTTAACATCCTTACGAGGAGTCTTACCGAAGAATTCAGCAACAACCTTCTGAACAAAAGGCATACGGGTCTGACCGCCAACCAGAATAACTTCATCAATCTGGCTCAGCTGTAAACCTGAATCGGCAATAGCCTGTCTAACCGGAGCAATTGAGCTCATAACCAGATCTTCAACCAGAGATTCAAGTTTTGCACGGGTAATCTTCAGGTTCAGGTGTTTAGGACCTGTTGCATCAGCTGTGATGTACGGCAGGTTGATTTCAGTCTGTTCAGCAGATGAAAGTTCAATCTTGGCCTTTTCAGCAGCTTCCTTCAAACGCTGCAGAGCAAGCTGATCGTTACGCAGATCGATGTTGTTCTGAGCCTTGAACTCTTCAGCCAGGTAATTGATTACACGACCGTCGATATCTTCACCGCCGAGGTGGGTATCACCGTTGGTTGCCAGAACTTCGAAAGTCTTTTCACCGTCAACTTCATCGATTTCGATGATGGAAATATCGAATGTACCGCCGCCGAGGTCGTATACAGCAATCTTCTTGTTGCCTTTAACATTGTTAACACCGTAGGCGAAAGCAGCTGCTGTAGGTTCGTTGATGATACGTTTAACATCAAGACCAGCAATTCTACCGGCATCCTTGGTAGCCTGACGCTGAGCATCGTTGAAGTATGCAGGTACGGTAATAACTGCTTCTGTAACCTTTTCACCGAGAATATCTTCAGCGGTCTTCTTCATTTTCTTCAGAACTTCAGCAGAAACCTGCGGAGGAGCCATTTTCTTGCCCTTTACTTCAACCCAGGCATCACCGTTGTCTGCGCTTACAATCTCAAAAGGCATAACCTTCTTATCACGCTGAACTTCAGCATCATCATAACGACGACCGATTAATCTTTTGATTGCATATAATGTATTTTTAGGGTTGGTAACAGCCTGTCTTTTTGCTGTATCACCTACAAGGATTTCACCGTCGTTGGTGTAACCGATAATTGAAGGGGTTGTACGATGACCTTCTGCATTCTCAAGAACCTTAGCCTGAGCACCATCCATCACTGCAACGCATGAGTTGGTTGTACCGAGGTCGATACCGATAATCTTACCCATTTTTAATGTCTCCTGTAAATTTTAAATTTTTTTTAATTCTTTAAATTTCCCTTTACTTCATATATAAGGGTCTATTTTCATATTTCAAATTAATTCTTGTTAATTTTTTTAAACTTTTTCATCAAGAGGTTCCGGTTTGGCAACAATAACCATGGCCGGTCTGATGTTTCTGCCGTTCAGATTGTAGCCCTTCTGAATAACATGCAGAACGGTATTAGGCTTTTTACCCTCAGGAACATCAATCATCTGTACAGCATGCTGTGTATTCGGATCAAACGGCTGATCTACAGGGTCAAGCTGTTCCATGCCGTATTTGGTTATAGTGGCCATCATGCTCTTGAGAGTCAGATTGATACCTTCATGGATATTCTTGAATGCCTCATCCTCAGGATTGATGGTGGACAGAGCTTTTTCAAGAGCATCAATGACAGGAAGTAGATCGCCTGCGAATTTTGATATGGCATATTTTTTAGCGTCATCAATTTCCTTGTCCTTGCGCTTTCTCATGTTGTCCACTTCAGCTGCAGTGCGAAGATCCGCCTCTTTGAGTTTTTTGTTCAGATCCTGGATAACAATTGTCAGTGCTTCAGGATCCTTGGATACGTCCTGGGCCTCCTGGGCTGGAGCTTCATTTTCTGCGGTTTCAGCAGCGTTTTCCTGATTGATATCCTCAGTATTCTTTTCTACATCTTCAGCATTTGCTGCTGTATTTTCGGTCTGTTCTGTCATGTCACATATTCCTTAAACAATTCATATTTGATTACTTTCTATATGGAGCCGTATTTCCGGATTTCAAGTAAATTTCTATATTTTTTCTTTCAGGAAATACAAAACAGCTCCGGAACCGCCGCGGTATGCAGACGGAAGCACCTTCGGGCAGCTTCCGTAAAACGGCGCTGTCCGCTGCGGAATAAAAGTTCAGATATGTATGAAACGGCGGCAGATTTGCTCAGACGTATTCTATCGGCAGTGCCAGCAGATTTTCTCTAAGATAGGTTTTACGATCAACAAGACAGAGTATTATACCGATCCCCCGCTGACGGTCCGGGATCGCATCCAGGATTTGATAGGCAGTTCCCATCACAGCCTTGGGATTACCGGACATTTTGATCTCCACCGGATACAATACGCCGTTTTCCTCGATAATCAGATCAATTTCATTCTCTACCGAAGTTTTTTTGTCTCTGCCCCGGTAGTAGAAAATACTGAACCTGTAATCCTTTCCTTCATTACTGTATGATTTCAGGATCTCAGACACCACGAAGGTTTCAAACATACTGCCAGCTACAGCGGAATTTTTCAGAGCATCGGCGGTAAGCCATCTGGTCAGATAACACGCAAGTCCGGTATCTCTGAAATAGATCTTCGGGGTCTTTAACGCTCTGCGCAGAGCGCTGGAACTGTATGGTTGCAGAATATATACGATACCGGTGCGTTCCAGGACCGAAAGCCACTTTTTTACCGTCGGTTCACTAACTCCTGTCTCAGTTGCAATATTGGCATAATTGAGCATCTCGCCGGTCCTTGCGGCAACACAGGTCAAAAACTTCATAAAGGTCAGGCTGTCCGCTGCGATCAAATCATTGATGTCTCTTTCAAGGTATGTTGATACATAAGACGAGTAGAAATCCTGCCAGTCGCGCTCAACATCATATAATTCCGGATAGGAGCCCTTATGAATAAGGTCCCATATATCAGTATACGGCTTCAGTTCTTTTTCCCGCTCCTGAATGTAATCTGACGTCGGAATAAAATGCCGGTTAAATTTAACGCCCTTTATTTCCCTGACCGACAGTCCCGGAAGTTCCATGATGGAAACCCTGCCGGCAAGGGAATCGCTCATTCCCTTCATCAGTTCAGGTTTACAGGAACCAGACAGAATAAACTGCCCTCTTTCCTCCGAATTATCGACAATCCGTTTGATTTCTTCGAGAATACTGTTCACCTTTTGAACTTCGCCAATAAACAGCGGAAGTGGATGATTCAGAAAAAAAGTCTGGGTTCCTCCTTTGCCTGCAGTCTGGTCAACAGATCATCAAAATCAGTTCTGTTGAGCTCAGGAAACACGTGTCTAATAACAGCAGACTTTCCAACCTGTCTTGCTCCTGTAAGCAGAAGACATTTGCTCGTGGCAGCTCTTTTTTTTAAATACGGTGAAACAGCTCTTTCCAAATACGGCATACAAGTCCCTCCGCCGATTATTTACAAGTTGCTTCTTCATTATATTAATTTTTCCAGGCATACCGATAGATCAATACAACAAATCTAAAATCTAACTTTAGATTTGCCGTACTTTTCCACCCCGACAGGCACCAAACATGGTGCAACTGTTCGGAAAAACCGAACAGTTGCAACGTTATGTTTCCAGAAGACAGCAAAAAAAAAAACACAGCTGACTGCAGGAATTAAAAAAATACTGCAGATCAAAAAAAACAGTCTCTATGAGCTGTCGCTACTGCGTTCAATTGATAGCATTTTCAAATTGTACTAAAATACTGCAGTATATTAAGAGCTGTCGCCGATGCGGCAGCATGGTGGATTTTTTGTTTATTTTAAGTAGTCGGATGAAATTCAGCAAAGTTGCCATTCTCGGTCTTCCCCGCAAAGGAAACAGCGTCAAACAGACAATTGTAAGACTGATATCATTTTTCAAGCAGAACAATATTGAAGTGTTCGCAGAGCCGAAGATGATCAATGTTTATCACCTCAGAGATGTTCAGCCGTTCGTTGCCAGCGCTCCTGATAAAGTAGATCTCGGGGTTGTGGTCGGAGGCGACGGCAGTATGCTCGGAGCATGCAGAGATCTCGCAAAATACAATATACCGGTTCTCGGGATCAACCGCGGACATCTCGGTTTTCTTACCGATCTGAAACCGAACAGGATTGAAGAGGATCTTACCAGGGTCGTCCTGGAGGGAAAATTCACGGTAGAAAAACGAAATCTGATCGACATTCTGATTACCGAAGATGATATTGTGCTGGAAAAACACCAGGCACTTAATGAGGCGGTAATCCATCCGAAAAAAATCGCCCATATGTTCGAATTTGAAATATATATAGATGATCAGTTCATGAACAGTGAGAAAGCCGACGGAATGATAATTTCAACTCCGACGGGTTCCACCGCATACGCTCTTTCCGCCGGCGGTCCGATCATGTGCCCGGATATCAAGGCATTCTGTCTCATTCCGATGTTCCCGCACACACTTAACAACCGACCGATCGTTATATATGAAAAACACGTTATTACCATCGACTTTCTCGGAGATGAAAGCAGCGAAGTTGCAATTGACGGTCAGGTAACCGTCAATGTTGCACCGCACCAGAAAGTTGTAATCAAGAGAAGTCAGAACTCTCTGTCACTGATCCATCCTACCGACTACTCCTATTACGCTGTGCTGCGGGAAAAACTGGGATGGGGAGCAAAATTGTTTTAGGTTTACTTATGTTTAATCACCTGACTATAAAAAACTTCGCCATTGTAAAAGATCTGGACATTGACTTCAGAAACGGAATGACGGCGATTACCGGTGAAACCGGAGCCGGAAAATCAATTGCAATCGACGCCCTTGGGCTGTGCCTCGGCGACCGTGCCGACGCGGCCTCGGTAAGAACCGGAACCGCCAAAGCGGAAATCACCGCAGAATTTGACATTTCCGACGCACCCCAGGCAATCAGATATCTCGATGAACATGAAATCGAATCAGAGGATCAGACAGTAATTATCCGCCGGGTAATCTCCTCCGACGGTAAATCAAAATCATATATCAACGGAACATCCGCCACCCTGGCGCAGCTCAAGACCATCGGTGAACTGCTGATCAACATTCACGGACAGAGTGCACACCACCAGCTGTTCAAGGAGGATTTCCAGCTCTGTATTCTTGATAACTACGGAGATCTGAACACCCGCTACGAAAATCTGTCAACCCTGGCGAAAGAACTCTCCTCCATCAAGTCAAAGATCAGCCAGCTGGAGGAAAACAGGGAAAAATACGAAGCAAGAAAAAGCCTTCTTCATTTCCAGCTTGATGAACTGCGCAAGGCAGATCCGAAGGAAGGTGAATTTGAAGAGCTCGAACAGGAGTATTCCAGACTTGCAAATATCGATGATCTGATAAGCTCCTGCCATGAATCGATGGAGCTGATCCGCGACAGCGACAACTATTCCATCCTCGGCGAGCTCAACACGGTAATCGGGAAAATGGAATCAGTTGCCGAGTTCGACAGCAGCCTCGGCAATGTTCTGGAAATGCTCCGCGAGGCGCAAATATCGCTGGAGGAAAGTTATGATGAAATACACTCCTATGCCGACAACATCGACTCGGATCCGGAACGTCTTAAATACCTTGAAAAGAGGATCTCCCATTACGAGGAGCTGGCGCACAAGTACCATGTCCGTCCGGAGGAACTGTTCCGCACTTTCCAGGAAATCCGCACAGAATACGAATCGATGAATAATCTGATGGATTCCTCTGAGGATCTGCAGAACCGGATGATTGAAACACGCAGGGCGTATATTGATGCCGCAGCTGAACTTTCAGAACTGCGTAAAAAATACTCAGTTGAACTGTCTCAGAAAATCACCGATCACATGCACGAGCTTGCCATGCCGTACGGCCAGTTCAGTATCGAGGTGAACTTTGATAAATTCAAAAATCCGTCATCAAAAGGAAACGACAGCATCAGATTCCTGGTAAGTATCAATCCGGGCCAGGCCCCCGGTCTTCTGGGCGATACCGTATCAGGCGGTGAACTGGCCAGAATATCCCTGGCAATTCAGGAAATCTATGCAGAGAAGGTAAGCACACCGAGTCTGATTTTTGATGAGGTTGATACCGGAATTTCCGGTCAGACCGCCAATGTGGTAGGCAGGCTTCTTCACAAGATCGGGGAAACCACCCAGGTTATCTGCGTGACCCACCTGCCTCAGGTGGCCTCCTGTGCCCACAATCATTTCTTTGTTCAGAAGAAGGTTGTAGATCAGAGCACTGAAACCAGCATGACCGAACTTGACCGTGAAGGAAGAATTAAAGAAATCGCCAGACTTCTCAGCGGCGAGCAGATTACTAAAAATTCGCTGGCAAGTGCCGAGGAACTTCTTAACCAAAACTGCGGTTCCTGAACGGTCCTTGCTTGAATTCGAACGCGATAAGTTATAATATTTAGCGGCGGTCCGGGCTTTCATCCGTCTCGAACGCTGAAATTTGTTGAATAAGATATCGGTGAAATACAAATGATTAGAGTTTTAACTTCCGTACTGTTACTGACGCTTCTTTCTTTTAATCTTACAGGTTGCATCTACCGCGTGGATGTTCCGCAGGGCAACTATCTTGACGAGGACAGAGTGGCGCTGTTAAAGCCAGGCATGACCAGAGAGCAGGTTCAGTATGTACTTGGAACCCCGATAACCATTGATCCGTTCAACAAGGATCGCTGGGACTACATATTCCTGATCCAGGAGGGATGGAAAGATCCGGTTCAGAAGAACCTGTTCGTTATATTTGAAAACAACATCCTCTCCCGCATCGAGGGCGATTATGTGCTTGGGGCAAAACCGGAGGTTTCCGGCGAAGAGAGCGAAACAGAGCTCTAGAACAAAAAAAATACCGCACAGCATCAACTGACATACAGTTACTTTACTACACCGGCCCGTATGACCGGTGTTTTTCTATAACCATCCGGTTCTCTTACTTGATTTTAGCGGTTCTAAAGCATATCATTGTCGTATATAAACACAACTCACAATTCATATAGGAATAGAAGGATATTATGAAAGATCAAACAATAGAAGTGCGCGGCGGTTACAACACCGAGCCGACCACCCACGCAATTTTCCCGCCGATTTACCAGACCGTTGCCTATGAATTTGACAACGCACAGCATGCAGCCGATTTGTTCAACCTTGCAGTTCCAGGTAATATCTACACCAGACTGATGAATCCTACCACTGACGTGCTTGAAAAGAGAATGGCTCTTCTTGAGGGAGGATTTGCTGCAGTGGCCACCGCGTCAGGAATGAATGCCATAACCTATGCCATCATCAATGTTGCCCAGTCTGGTGATAATATTGTTTCCGTTCCGCAGCTGTACGGCGGCACTTTCACCCTGCTTGACAGTATGCTCCCTAACTACGGGATCCAGGGTCGTTTCGCCAAAAGCGATTCACCTGAAGATATCGAGGCTCAAATCGATGAAAGGACCAAGGCGGTCTACTGCGAAACCATCGGTAATCCGGCAGGAAACATAGTTGATCTTGAAGCACTGGCCGAAGTGGCCCACAGACACGGTATTCCGCTGATCGTGGACAACACCGTTGCCAGCCCTGCGCTGTGCAAACCGATCAGCTTCGGTGCCGACATTGTGGTTCACTCTCTGACCAAGTACTGCGCCGGTCACGGCAACACCCTTGGCGGAATAATCGTGGACAGCGGCAACTTTGACTGGACCAAACATTCAGAGAAATTCCCTCAGTTCACCAAACCGGAAAAATCATACCACGGTGTGGTATACACCGAAACATTCGGACGTGCAGCATTCGCAGCCAGAATAAGAACCGTGGCTCTCAGAAATACCGGCGGTATTCTTCCTGCAATGAGCTGCTTCAATATCCTGGTAGGTCTTGAAACACTTACTCTGAGAATGAGACAGCATGTTAGCAACACCTTCGCAATTGCCGACTTCCTGAAAAACCATCCAAAGGTAGCCTGGGTCAACTGCGTAAAAGATCCTTCAAACAAATACCACAAGAATGCCCAGAAATACACCAAGGGTGCACAGAGCGGTCTGCTGACCTTCGGTCTTAAAGGCGGTCTGGAGGACGGTATCAAATTCTACGACGCCCTCAAGCTGTTCAAACGCGTGGTAAATATCGGCGACAGCAGATCCTGCGCCTGCCATCCTGCCAGCACCACCCACAGACAGCTGACTGAAGAACAGCTGCGCGGTGCCGGGATCACTCCTGAACTGATCAGACTTACCATCGGTATTGAAGATCCTGAAGATCTGATTGAAGATCTGTCACAGGCACTGGATGCCATCTAGTATTTCAACCGGCAGTTAATCTGCAGCGGTTCCCCGGACATTCCGATGTTCCGGGGATTTTTTTACTTCAAAACCTTAAACCCCAGATCAAAAAGAACCGCAGTTCTGCTGCAGTTCCCGTTGTATGTGCCCGTACGGCTGTTCCTGTTCTAGCGTCCCTTTGACAGTTCAACCGCAGGAAGGATCCCTGAAGTCTTAAAGGCGGGATAAATTGTCGAGGCAAAGCAGATCAGCAGAGCTCCCGCACCTACCACGGCAAAATCGGTAAGATGAATTTCACTCGGGATAAAATCGATAAAGTACAGTTCCTTGTCAAGCAGCGTTCTGCCGGTAATTTTTTCAAGAAGGGTAAACACTTCATTGAGTTTCCAGGAAAGCAGAAAACCTATACCAAGACCGGCGGCAATTCCGATGGAGCCGTTGATAAGTCCGATTGATACAAAGATCCTTCTAATCAGACTGTTGCGGGCACCCATTGACATCAGGATCGCAATAGAGCTGCGCTTGTCGTTTAAGATCATCATCAGACTTGAAACAATATTGAAACAGGCCACACAGATAACAATAAACAGTGATATGTATATAACAAGACGCACCAGCTGGATATCAGAATACAGATGGCCCTGGGTCTGCATCCAGCTTCCCACATAGGCCATAATTCTGGCCTGTTTGGCTCTTTGAATGATAATCTGGTTGGACTGCAGGAAATCATCAGTTTTAAGGCAGATCCCGTCAACCTCATCATCCTCCATATTCATTATTTTCTGGGCATCAGCCATATGTATATAACTTACCAGACCGTCAAGCTGTCCGGACATATGGAAGAAACCGCTCACAGTAAATGAAATCGATTTTGGAGTACTGAGTTTCTGGGCGGTTGAATTCACCGATACCATAAAATTAAGTCTGTCACCTTTTTTGATATCAAACTTTTCCGCTATGGTGGTACCTATAATTATATTATTCCCGCCAGGAACAAGTGATGACAGTGCATCGTTTTCTATGAAGCGATCCACCGCAACAACCGTTCTTTCCTGCTCCGGAACTATCCCTTTGATTACCATGGCTTTGAACTCATTGCGGCGGTCAAGCAGCGCATTGACATTTACGTAGGGAGCATAGGAAAGAATATGCGGATCTGCAGTCATTTTCTCACCGTAGCTGCGGTAGTCCTTCAAACTGCCGTAGGCTCCGTGAATATCCCCGTGAGGGATTACCGACAGAACCCGGTCCTCCAGTTCCCGTTCAAAACCGTTCATTGCAGACAGTCCGACGGTAAGAGCAATAACTCCGATAGCGATCCCGATGATCGATGACAGCGTGATAAAGGAAACAAATCCGGTTTTCTTTTTTGAACTGCCGAATCTGGATCCGATCATCAGTGACAGAGGAATAAACGATTTACCCATTGCTTACCATACCATCCCTGATTTCTATTCTGCGGTCAAATTTCTGTGCCAGTTCCCGATCGTGTGTTACCACAACAAACACCGTGGTTATCCTGCGGTGGATTTCACGCATAAGTTCAAAAATCTCACCTGCGGTTTTAAAATCAAGATTACCGGTAGGTTCATCAGCCAGCACTATATCAGGATTGTTAACCAGAGCCCTGGCGATTGCGACACGCTGTCGTTCGCCTCCGGACAGTTCTGACGGTTTGTGATCCATCCTGCCGGAAAGGCCGACCAGACCGAGCATCTGCTCCGCCCTTTCATATGCCTCCTTCTGATTTACCTTGCAAATCAGCAGCGGCATAGCAACATTTTCAACAGCGGTAAACTCATTAAGCAGATGATGAAACTGGTAGATGAAGCCAAGACTGTGATTGCGGAAATCCGCCTGGCGGTTGGAAGACCACTGACTGATTTCCTCATCTTTAAACAGGATCTGTCCCGAAGATGGACGATCGAGGGTACCCAGCATATGCAGCAGCGTACTCTTGCCCGAACCTGAAGATCCGACAATGGCAACCATTTCACCCTCGAAAATCTGCAGATTGATACCTTTGAGAACCTCGGTGGTGATTTTTCCTTCATGATAGGATTTTTTCAAATCCCTTACTTCCAATATAACCTTGTTATTCATAGCGTAAAGCCTCTGCCGGTAGTATTCTGGCCGCCTTGTAGGCCGGATAGATGGTGGCCGCGGTAGTCAGAGCAATTGAACTTAAAATAATTATAGCGATCTGCAGCGGTTCGATCAGTACCGGCAGCGGTTGACCGAACAGAAACATGTTCGCAACTCCGAGGAAATGGAGGATCTGATTTAAATAAAGAGCACACGGAAGACCAAGAAGAGTTCCGAGAACCGTTCCGATAAAACCGCACCACAGTCCCTCAATCATAAAGATCTGCATGACCGTCCTCGATTTGAGTCCCATGGTACGCATGATGGCAATCTCACGGGTTTTATCGATAACCGTCATAATCAGAGACGACAGAATATTGAAAACCGCAACAAACACGATTAAAAACAGCATCAGGGACATCATCTTCTTTTCCATGGCAATGGCCTGGAACAGCGGACCTTTTTCCCTGCGCCAGTCAACCACGTTCTGCGAACCGTAATCACTGATGAACCGTTCAATCATAAAAGGATCTTCAAGCCATACCCTGTAGCCGCTGAACTTTTTTCCAAGACGCATGACTTTCTGACCGTCCTCGAGATTGATCAGCCCTACACTGCCGTCCGCCTCGCTTCCGAGATAGAAAGATCCAATATAGGTAAACAGACGCTGCGCCGGAATTCTTCCGGTAATGGAATATCTGGCGCCAAGCGGGAACATGATTCTGACTTTTTCACCGGGAACAAGATCCAGTTCCTGAGCAAGTCGCGCTCCGAGAATTATTCCGTACGGAGTTCTTGCAAGAGCATTGAACTGTCCGTTGTCCAGCGATGATGCCAGAAGATCGTTTTCAGGATATTCAGATGGATTGACCGCCAGAATATTTACCGCACCGAGTTTTTTAGAACTCTGGATAATTGCATTAACATCAACAACCGGAGCCACAGCTGTAACGTAGGGTATTTTTTTTATTCTTCCAACTATCTGTTCATCCGGTTCTGTAAGACCGTGTTCGCCGGAAACAACCGCATGCGGAACCACCGACAGAACCCTGTTTTTCATGTTATCTTCAAGCCCGTTCATTACCGAGGCAACCACTATCAGTGCAGCCACACCGAGACAGACTCCGATCATGGACATCACTGACACGAACGAGGCAAAACGGTTGTTACCGAATGCTCCCGAGTACCTCAGTCCTATGTACAGTGCCAGCGGGTTTTTAATATGTGAACTCAAAATCTATTCCTTTCTATCAATTTTACGGTCCAACCTTACAATTCGGAGGCTTAACCCTACAAATCAAGGGCTCAACCTTACAAATCTAGCTGCACAACCTTACAATTCAAGGGATTAACCTTACAATTCAGAGAATTAACCTTACAATTCAATGGGTTAACATTACATTCAAACTCAAATTACATGAAACTTTCTAAAGTACTTTTGAAATAATTGAAGCTTGGTGATTTATTATTAGATATATCCATCAATGGTGTAATTTTTTCAGCCCATTCATATTTAGTTCGTCCAATAATCATTGGACCTTGTTTTTTTAATTTTGCTGCGCCCCCAGAGTATATTATGTCAGCCAATAATTCCCAAGTACCGCAGATACTGTCATTTTGATATTTATTAAAAATTTTTTCTTTTGCTTTTGGATAGGCTCGCTTTACGGCATTCCAATCTCCTAGAAGCCAAGCCTCCCCCTCTTCTACAGCTAAGCAAAAACGAACCTGTGGAGAATGAACGCATGAATCCGCGACCGAATTTAACTCAGATAAAAAGGATGATTTATCCCGTTGATCCAAATCACACACAACAATAACAACATTATCACTATTGAAATTTTGATATTGCTTTCCATATCCTTCCAATAATCTAGGTAGCTGATTCAACAAAGCTCTTTTTTCAGGAGCTTGATTTGGTTTCAGTCCTTTCGGTAAAGAACCACACCCTCTGTATTGGTGTATTTTAAAAGAATCGTAATCAGACCTTAGAATCATAGGGATTAAATTTCCCAGCATTTTATAACCAGAATAGTCTTCAACTAAAAACTCAAAATGCATCTAATCCTCACTAAGATAATCGCTGTACCAAAGTTCTCCCAAAGGAAGTCCGGAATCTGCCATACTACACGCAAGTTCATTATTACTTACTCGAGATATTGTTGAAAAGCCATCAGTCTGCTTTTCTAATATCCAAACTTCATCAGTATTTAATGCATTTACCAAAAACGGCTGATGTGTTGTAATAAAAACCTGGGAGTCAACCTGCTCGTCAGAAGCATAATTTCTAAATTCATGAGCCAAAACTTCCAAAAGTTTATGATATAAACCATTTTCTGGTTCTTCAATACAAACCAAGGAATGCGGTTCTGGATCTTCTAACAGAAGCATATAAGTAAAAAATTTTAAAGTACCATCAGACATTTGCTGTGCAAAAAACGGTTTATCAAAACCTTGAGCATAAAACTCAAGCAACAGTCTACCATCCGGTGATACTTTTGTATCAATTTTTTCGACACCCGGTATTTTTTTTGAAATTTTATTTAAAATATTTGAAAACCTTCCAGCATGCTCCCTTTGCATAAACTGAACTACGTTCGCAAGATTATCACCATGCTTATTGAGATGTTTTTGACTTCCTGCTATCGGGAGAGAACGAGCAGAATCAGGTGAAAAATAACTAAGATACCAATTTTCAATAAATTTTCTGAACTTTGTAATTCTGGGGTGCTGTTTTAAGGAACCAAGAACTGTTATCGCAAGATTTCTATTATTTTCCAGTCTAACAACTTCGGTTTCATTTGTTTCTTCATTCTTTTGCTCAGATTCAATCTGCTCTATAAGATTTAGTAAAGTTTTTTCATCTTCATTTATTAACTTTCCATTTGTTTCACCTTTCCAAACAACGCCTGTACCGTTATTCAGTATTAAGAAGGAAAACAGGCGCCCCTTTTCTGCACCTTTTCTTCTTTGTCTCAATCTTTCTGAAGAAACATATGGACGTTGATTATCATCAAGGTTTATCGAAAATTCATAAGTGATAGGACTATCTTTTGAACTTTCCCGGTAATAAATTTCAAAATTCATACCTTCAGTGATATCTTGATCCTTTGAAAAAATTTTTAAAAATCCACCTCTTTCATCACAAGCTTCTTCTACTCCTTTTTTCAGGCAATCAGAAATAAAACCGAACGCATCAAAAATAGAACTTTTTCCAGAGCCGTTTTTACCAATTACAACAGTCAATTTAGTTAAAGGTTTTTCGTCTCTAGTATTCCACAGTTTACCTAACGTTATATCTTTTAGAGCTTTATAATTTTGGATCCTAAAACCTTCTAACTGCGCCATTACCTACATCCTTACTTCATTCATATACCGAGAAAGAATTTCAATAAAAATACAATATCTAAACTTGTCATTAAATCACAGTCTGAATCTTCCAGAACTATCAACAAGCAAAAACTCTACTTTCTCCTGACACTACGTGGATCTGCAGTAACAGGACGGTAAACCTCAACTCTGTCAAATTTTCCCGGTTTATCATCAATTTTTCGGCTACGGCCGAAACTTCCAATATTCATGGTATCAGGATCCAGTTCAGGAAAAACCTTTAATAACCCGCTTCTTTCTATCACCGAACGGAAGGTATCATTTTCCTGCAGTTCAACTTCATGAACGAACTGTCGTTTCTGGGTTGCATAAATGACTTCAATCTTATCAGCCATGCCTAACTCCGATAAAAAGGGAGATCCGTGTGGATCCCCCGTCATAACAATTATAAAATGCGTCTGTACACAGACTTACCGCATGTTATTTTGCAAATTTGCTTGCCAGCTGTGCAATCATCAGTTCCTCGTTGGTAGGAATTACTGTAACAATGCAGCTGGAATCAGGGGTGGAAATAACACCGCGGCCGCCCTTGAATACGCGGGCCTGTTCATTTCTTGCCTCATCAAACTTAACACCGAGCGGAGCCAGCCATTCAAGAACTCTCTTACGCATCAGGAATGAATTTTCACCGATACCGCCGGTGAATACGATGGCATCAACACGTCCCAGCGGAACATAGTATGAAGCGATAAATTTTGCCAGACGGTAGCAGAACATTTCGTAGGCCAGCTTGCAGCGTGGATCATTCTCTTCCAGACCTTCAGTAATACCGCGGAAATCGGAAGTCTTTTCAGAAACAGCCATAAGTCCTGATTCCTTATTGAGGATTTTGCTTACTTCTTCAGCGGTAAGATTAAGATTCTTGCAGAGGAAGAAAATAACAGAAGGGTCGATAGAACCGCAGCGGGTACCCATTACCAGACCGTCCAGCGGGGTAAGACCCATTGAAGTATCAAGGCATTTACCGTTCTTAACTGCAGAAACAGATGCACCGTTACCAAGGTGGCAGGTGATTACATTGAAATCATCCGGATCTTTATTCAACTCTTCACAGGCAAGCTTTGATACATAGGCATGACTGGTACCGTGTGCACCGTACTTGCGGATGTGATATTTGGTGTAATATTCCTCAGGAATTGCATAGCGGTATGCATAGTCAGGCATAGTCTGATGGAATGCGGTATCAAAGATACAAACGTGAGGAATATTCTTGAAAATCTTGCGGGCTGCTCTGATACCCTGCAGGTGGGCAGGATTGTGCAGCGGGGCAAACGGAATACATTTTTCAATACCAGCCTCAACAGAATCGTCAATCAGGGTAGGCTGGCTGTACAAATCACCGCCCGACACGATACGGTGGCCTACAGCAACCAGAGAATTCAACAGATCATCATGGCCGGCAAGAATGGTATTTACAATAAAATCGATTGCTTTTTCGTGATCAGCACCGGCGCCGAGATTCTCCTCGGTTTTCTTTTCACCTTCAAAAGCCCAGTTGATTCTTGCATCAGGAAGAGTCAGCGCTTCTGCAAGACCGCTAACGAAAACCTCGCCTGATTTAGGATCTATAATTGCAAATTTAACTGAGGAGCTTCCGCAGTTAACCACTAAAACTGTTTTATTAATCTGTGAAGACATACTAAATCCCTTTACTATAAAAATATAAACTTAACTGTTCTGCCAATTTTAGCACAATTGCTGTCCATTTTCGAGATAGCAGACAAAGGTTCCCACACCGGTAAAATACAGTCCGATCCCTCCCGAACAGCCGGTCAGGTTGCAAGACCGGCATACTGGGTGCTCCACAGTTCATAGTATTTTCCGTGAGCCATGAGAAGTTCGAAATGATTACCCCGCTCCACCACTGTTCCGTGATCCATAACCACAATCAGATCTGCATCTCTGATGGTGGAAAGACGGTGGGCAATAACGATACTGGTTCGGTTTCTCATCACATTCTGCATGGCATCCTGAATACATTTTTCTGTTGCAGTATCCACATTGGAGGTAGCCTCATCCATAATCAGGATCTGAGGATCCGCTATGAGAGCACGGGCAATGGAAAGCAGCTGTTTCTCTCCCTGACTGATATTCTGGGCGGAGGAGGAAATCTCCGTCTCTCTGCCCTGGGGCAGTCTGGCAATAAGATCACTGCAACGGCTTAACTGCAGAGCCCTTTCAATCTGTTCATCCGTCGCATCCTGATTGGCAAACCTCAGATTTTCAGTAATAGTTCCCTCAAAAAACTCGGTATCCTGCAGTACGATGGCCACCTGAGAGCGAACACTTGAGCATGACAGCGAGGAAAGTTTCTGATCGTTAAGCAGGATCTCGCCGCTGTCCGGGTGGTAGAATTTCAGCAGCAGATTCACCACCGTGGTTTTTCCGCTGCCGGTTGAGCCCACCAGTGCGACTTTTCTTCCTGCAGGTACATCAAGAGAAAAATTTCGGAGGACCGGATGTCCCTCCTCATACGAGAAATCCACATTTCTGAAATAAATATTCAGCGGCTCGCCGTCATTGAGTTCCTCCCCACTCTGATCCTCGCTGACACAGTCAAGAGTGGCGAAAACCCTCTCCGCTCCCGCAACCGCCGACTGCAGCTGGCTGTAGATCTGCGCCAGTTCATTGACCGGCCGGCTGAACTGTCTGGCATAGATGATAAATGCGGAAATCATACCCACGGAAATCAGACCGTTTACAGCAAAAACACCGCCGCAGGCGGCAATAATCACGAAACTTACATTGCCGATGCAGTTCATCACCGGTCCCATAATTCCGCTGAAAATCTCGGTTCTGATCCCGGCGGAGGTAAGTTCATCGGAAATCTTTTCAAACTTCTCAATGCTGATCCTCTGCCGGCTGAATGCGGCCACAGTACGGAAACCTGAAACCGTCTCCTCCACAAAGCCGTTGAGACTGCCCAGCAGTGCCTGTCGTTTACGGGAGTAGCGGCGGACCATCACCGCAATAAATTTGGCGGCAAGAACGGTCATGAAGATGGTCAGAAGACTGAGCACGGCAAGCTGCCAGCAGAACCAGAACATCACGGCGGCAGTACCCAGAAGCATCAGAACTCCGGAGAAAAATGACGGTACCGACATTGAAACGGTCATGGACATGTTCTCAATATCATTGGTCATTCTGCTCATCAGATCACCTCGGGAATGGGTATCAGAATAACCCACCGGCAGTCTGACCAGTTTGGCAAACAGTTCGTTACGCATGCGTTTAACCAGCCGCTGACTCAGGTGAGCACTGAACAGACCGGTAAGAAGATTCATTACCGAGCAGATCAGATAGGCGGTAAACATGAACATTACCGCCTCCAGCAGAATCCTGCGGTTGTTGTCGCCGGCTATGACATCAATGGCCCGGCTCTGCAGTCCCGGAGCAAGAATACTGCAGATCGTGGACAGCAGCACTACAGCAAAAATCGCGACAAGCAGCATTTTCTCCCGCAGAAACCAGGTTCCAAGCCGCAGCACGGTTCCCTTTACATTGCCGGCCTTTTCCTTTTCGGCAAACATGTTCATTCTTCTGAGCGGCATTACCGGAACAGATCCGGACGCATTGTTTTTTCTTTCCATCAGCACCATCCATCCTGAAGCAAACACAGGTTATTGTGGCAGAACATGCCGACTGCAGTTTCAAATTCAACCGTTACCACTGTTCTCATGACAATACCGCCTCGTCTCCAATCTGTGAACGGTACAGTTCGCGGTAGAGTTCACAGCTTTCCAGCAGCTGATCATGTTTTCCCTGGGCCGCCACCCTGCCGTGATCCAGAATGATTATGCGGTCGGCGCCGGCCACTGTGGAAATTCTCTGGGCCACGATGATTTTAGTGCAGTCCGGTCTGCAGTTGCGCAAAGCGCGGAAAAAGCGGCTTTCAGTGGTAAGATCAAGAGCACTGGTGGAGTCGTCAAAAATCATAATCGGCGCATTTCTGATAACAGATCTGGCGATGGCGATACGCTGGCGCTGACCGCCGGAAAGACTTCTGCCGTCCTCGGCCACAAGTGTGTCATATCCCTCCGGCTGCTCCGAAATGAATGAATCGGCCTGGGCCACCGATGCTGCGGCTCTGACTTCGCTGTCATCCGCATCCGGTCTGCCCCAGCGGATATTATCGGCAATGGACATGCTGAAAAGTTCGCTCTTCTGCAGCGTGTAGGAGATCGAATTTCTCAGAGTAGAAAGGTCATAATCTTTAACATCGACACCGTCAATCAGGATCCGCCCTCCGTTCACGTCATAGAACCGGTCTATCAGACCGGTCAGGGTGCTTTTGCCGGAACCGGTGCTGCCGATAACCGCCACAGTTTCACCGGGTTCAACCGTGAGATCTATTCCCTTGAGGGTATCTGATTCATCGCCGGGATAGGAAAACGACACATTCTGAAATTCGATTTTTCCCTTCAGCGGTTTTTCAGGAACAAAACTTCCGTTTTTGAGTGAAAGATCCTCTTTCATTATTTCTGAAATTCTGGAAAGAGAGGCCCGGCCGCGTGATATTCCCTGAAACAGCATAATCATCATCATAAGGGAGTGAAGCAGCTGGGTCAGATAGGTGATACCGGCCATAACGGCGCCGGTGGAGGCGGTCCCGGTATCCACACCCGAGGAGCCGAGCAGAATAACAAGAGAAATCAGAACCGCGGTCAGAAGATTGATAACCGGATTGATGAAGGCAAACACCGTCATGATGAAAATCTGGGTGGCCACGGCGGCGGCGTTAGCCTCGCCGAATTTGGCCATGACATACAGTTCCCGGACACAGGCCTTGATTATTCTGATCCCGGAAAGGTCCTCCTGCAGCAGCGTGTTGATCCGGTCAATCTGGGACTGCAGGATCAGATAGCGCGGTGTCAGTTTCATCAGAAACCAGCCCAGCACCCCGACAATAACCGGGAATGCAACCAGCACGGTTATCCCGAAAGCCGGATCGAGCATAAACATAAAGAAGATACTTCCGGCTGTCATGAACGAGGTTCTCACCAGACCGCGGGAGAGCATCGCAAAGAAAGACTGCACCTGGGTAATATCTCCGGTAAGACGGTTTATCAGAGTGCCGGCACCGGATCTGTCCATGCGGCTGAAGGAATAGCCCATAACCGTGCGGTAGCAGGCCTTGCGAAGTTCATTGCCGATCCCGTGGGCCGCCATATTCACAAACACAGTGTTCAGGGAGCCGCAAAGACCTCCGAACAGTGCAATCAGGATCATCCAGATCCCGTAATTGATAATAAGTCTCAGATTGCTGTCGCCGCTGCCTGAGCCCAGTACCCCGTCATCCACAATTATTCTCATAATGCCGGGCTGTAGCAGATCCATAAAAACTTCACCGACCATCAGCAGTGCGCCGATGACAGCATAATGAAGGTATTTTCTGATAAACTTCCACATTCCAGAGTTTCACTGTATTTTTACAATATGACTTTATTTTATATCAAATTCAAAACAGGAAAAGAGTATTTTGCAGACCCTAGATAATAATAACAACATGCAGGTACAAAAAGGCGGATCCGAAGATCCGCCCGTATAAGAATGCGATAAAGTAAATCAACTAATCCATCTGACTATTGACCTTCTTCGGAGTTTGATCATAGGAATCAGGATTATCAAAGAATTCATTGCCACCATATCCATACCATGCTTCCTGTGATTCCCCAAATGAGAACAGAGTTTTATATTCCATACCAGTCTGTCCAAAAGTATTGGAACCCCAGCACCAAAGGGTATTTGAGCTGTCCTCTGATGCCGTTTCAGAAACAAGGGCACAGGCAGGTCTCTGAATTGCAGAAACTGCTTTGATGGAAGGTGCCACACCATCAAAAACAATTTCTTGGTTTTGGTTGTTGTTATCCAGCATTCCATATCTACCTAAACCAACCCCATACATTTTGTTTTCGTCTGTAAGTACAAAAACAATGCCATGCGGATTAGTCACAATACCGGTAATCTTTTTGCTGTCAGTAAGCACACTCCACTGTGGATACACGTAGCTCGCTATGGAATATTCGTCCTTAGAATCATTTCTATTATCTGTTCCAGCCAAAAATAATTTATTATTATCGTCAGTTGTAACAAAATAGAAAGCACTGTCAGAGTTAGCTATATCACCGGTGATATCCATTGCAGTCACATGTTTGATTTCCTCCCCCCTGTTTACACACTTTTGGCCAGGTTGAAGAGGGATATAATCGTTATCATAGTATGCCGGTACACCATTATAATCTAGGCATAACACATCACGACATTCTCCTCCCTCGCAAAGCTGCCATGTATCATGACTGAGAATACTCTTAACGTTGGTAAGTTTCTTTCCGAACATAGGCCATTTCCTTCCTTCATAACTTGTATCAGAATAAAACCAATACCTAGTTGGAAGCAGGGCGCCAGGTGCATACGGATCGTTAAAGTCATAACATGTACCATCTATATAAATTTGATTATTGTCATCAACGTATTCCTTTACACTTGCCCCGTACAACATTCTGTTATTGCTTGTAACCAGTCCGCCAACATCATTTCCCCAGCACCACAGATTGTGCCCTTCATCATCAGTTGTTTCCTCTGTTGACAGAGCGCAGTGTGCCCAGGAACCGGTTTTGGAGATGCTGCTGAACTTCACATCACCGGCAGGTACCTTGACAGGATCTGTAACAATCTTGATTTTATCTGTAATATCCCCGTTGCAGTCCTCCACGGTAAAGATCGGTCTTACGCTCTGTTTTTCGAACGCATCACCCAGTTCCATGGCTGTATTATCACCCCAGCAGTAGATATCTCCTTCAACGGTAAGTGCACAGCTGTGATCTACTCCGAGCGACAGATCAACCACACGACCGAGATGACCGGATTTAGCACCCTGTTCACCGGTTACAACCTTGCTGGCATAACCTACGTTCATATTTTCAGTCTTGTACTCATCACTGCCAAGTCCAAGCTGACCGCTTGAATTGCTTCCCCAGCAGTATACTTCACCGTCAATTGTAATGGCGCAGCCGTGAGCGTTTCCGGTCATAACTTTGGTAACACCTGAAAGTTTTACATAATCAGGATCATCAGCTAAAGATTTGTACGGATTTTTTACCAGCACATTAACCGGCTCTGAAGTATAGTTGTCCTTCAGGTACATCAGGTCATTTTCATGTCCTTCGCTATACTTCCCGGTTTTGAGCTTTTGGTCGGTAAACTCCTGATTCCCGAGATTGTTCCACGCGTTGTTACCCCAGCATACAACCTCATTAAGCTTATTGGTTGCACAACGCCAGTCTTCAGCTATACCTGTACTGGCAGATACATATGATTTCGACATAAGTTGGCGGCGCGCTTCAATTTTAGCGACAAGTTCATCGTGATCCGAAATATTTTCCTGTTTCAGTTCGTCCACCAACGGTTTAACGTCAGATTCAAGTTTTGCAGTCATGCTGTCCAAATCCATAATAGAAACAGCTGCCAAATCATCATCAGTTCTTGGTAAGTAATTGAGTTTTACAACAACCTCACCAGCCAGGATGGCGGCTCTGCTCTTTTCGTTTGACTTGTCGTTATAATCGGTTGTAATAACATCTGGATCAACACCCAGAGATTCAGCAATTTTATTCAGGGTTTCACTGTATTTTTCCTCAGTGATCTTCTCGTCGCCCTTAAGCAGCATTTCTGTCAGGGTGGTAAACGGAGTCAGAATAAATACATCGGTATTATCATCGGCAACCAGCTTATCAAATTTTTCGGAATCAAAAAACTTTGTTCCGACCAGTACCAGATCCTGCGTTGTCTTTGTTTCATTGCCGAAAACAATATCCCTGCTTCCACGAGGTGCCACCGCTTTGAATTTTACGTAGCCTTTTTCCTTCAACTGTGCAACCTGCTTGGATGTGAGATTGATGTTTACCTTTCCGGAAGCATCAGTGGTAAATGTGTATTTACCGGTATCGGCATTTTTGAAATTGTCATCGCACGGCATTGCCGGATCATCATCTTTGACGATACAGGTCTCTATCTGTGCAAGATAGCCGTCAATTACCTGGAGATTAAGCTTACCAACGGAGGAATCCTGTTCTCCAACGGAGGAATCCTGTTCTGTCTGTTCCTCAACATTTGAATTTGCAGGAGCCGGTTTTGTTATTGTGCTCCCCCCCCCCGCAGCCAATCAGGAAACAAGACAAAATTGCAGATGTAATCAGTGTATACACGTATCTTTTCATATACAGTAACTTTCCTTCAAGTTAAATAGAAAAACAAAGCCTTAATTATATCTACAATATTGTAATGACAATAGAGTCTAGCTAACTTACAGTTCAAAAATAAGACAATAATGATTCATAATATATTTTTGGCCTTAATATTATTTGCAACAGTTTGTTCCAACTCTCAAATTTATACTGTTACATTTTTATCATATGTTTAAGCATCGAACTTGCACATTCCGGCAACAACAAATAGATAATCAGCATCTTTTAGTATAAAAATTTAAAATAACTACGTTACTCTGAAATAAATAATTAAAATACAGTCATTAAAATGTAAAAAGGCGGCCCGAGGGACCACCTAAAGTTTCAGATCTAATTTGAACTTACCTCTGTTTACTGAATTTCAACTCCAAGCATGATAGGCTGGGTTAGCAGAGCATCATCAGCATCGTAGTACTTGTTACTATCAAATTCCCATGCGTTCTGAGCATCACCGAAGGAATAGGCAGAATTTGACTGATATTCCAATCCCAGCTGACCGAAGGTTTTGGAACCCCAGCACCACATATTTGAGTCAGAATTCTCTTCAGATATAAGGGCACACACGGATCTCTGATTTACAGAAACAGCATTTAATGAAGGATAATTATAGTACGAAACAAGAGGATTATTTGGATTTGCAAAAGGAATCTCTTTATCATCGTTTTCTGCGACATACACAAATGGAATCCCCCCTACATCGTACAGTTTATTCTGTTCAGTAACAACATATACGCTGTATTTTGAACTTGGCACAATTGATGTGATATTACTTGACAATTCCACCAACTCATTAACGGAAGTCCACGTAGAAAACTCACCATCAATTATTATTCCATCACTGGTAAAAGCATGCATAAGCTTGTTTTTTTCAGAGGAAGTTACAAAATAAATATTCTGATCGGGTCCCAGTTCCAAGCCGTTTATATCCATGGCTATAATGTTTTTGATTTCCTTTCCTTTGTTAACAACCTTCTGGTTCT
>JAEEGJ010003138.1_pt1 | contig 67107 bp, 53 predicted proteins | sample 8958761 | NCBI WGS metagenome assembly JAEEGJ01 (sample SAMN16246546, study PRJNA631951) | gut metagenome | biome: gut microbiome; feature: rumen; material: RS-attached | host: Bos | place: Iran: Karaj | collected 2018-10 | reverse complement strand
TATTTTCTCGGGCGAGAGGCAATACGGTCCCGTTCCGAGGTTTCTTTATACAATTCATACCACACAGGCAGTTTATCAGCTCCATGACAGCTTACAGTCACCCCTCTCTTCTCCGCTGTCTTTACATTGCGGCGGGCTCTGTCTTTCATTCCTTTTAGAATCTCATCCAAAGGGCGGGAGATATTCAGGATTACAGAGGATGGGGGCTGGATATCCATAGAGGCCTTACGGAAAGACTTTGGGGCATCTGTCCACTGCCCTTCCTGCTCCACATACCAGGGCAGGTCAAAGCGGATAAGGACACATCCTTTCGGCAGTTCTTCCTTAAGTTTCTTGGAAAACTCCTCGAGATCCGGCTGCTCTATGGGCGCATAAGGAACATAGGCAAGGGAAAAAATTTTGCAGAACCGGCGCAGGAGAACATTTACAGTTTTGCCCTCGTAGTGGAAAGTATAGGGTTCCCAATCGAAGGACCCTTTGAACAGGGTCCACAGGTTGCTTTGGAGAAAAGAGCAGGACAAATCAGTGTACTCCGCCGTTTACAGTGAACTCGGTCTCAAGAATTTTGCCGTCTGCAACCAGCTTCTTGCCGCCAATCTCCACCTTCTTGTCCACAACGTTTATCTCGATACTGAAGAACATATCTGCATCTATGTTGTCTGGCTTTACAGCATTCACGTCATCGCCCTCAAGGACAACGTTGGTGCCAGGGGCTGCCCATGGTGCGGAAAGAACCTCCACGCATTCCTTGCCTTCTGCATCCTTGTAGTCGGCGGCAAGAAGCATGCCCCGGCTCTCCACACCGCGCATCTTACGCGGCTTGAGGTTGTCGGCCAGGATAATGTGCTTACCCAGAAGCTGCTCCGGTGTCAGGTATGGAACCAAGCCGCTCTGGATTACGCGGTCTTCGCCGCTGCCGTCATCCAGATGCTCGATATAGAGTTTATCGCTCTCCGGGTTGCGCTCAACGCTGACAATCTTGGCCACCTTGAGGCGGATATTCTTTGCAAAGTATGCGGGCTGCTCGGCGGCGGGAAGAACCTCCGGCTCCGGGGCTTTCTTTTTAGGCTGCTGTTTCTGCGGCTGGGCCTGCTGTGGCTTTGCCTCTTTGCGGTCCTTCTGATTGCCTGAGAACTGGTCGCGGAACGCTTCCATAGTCTTCTTGTCCATCGGAGTAAAGAAGACTTCGGTCGGTCCCACAGTAGTAAGCCCTTCGGTCTTGCCCACATCGGCCCAGCCCATTCCAGGCCGGCTGCCCAGATCCACGCGGCTCTCGTAGACCGCGCTGCCAAAGTAGCTCATCACCTTCTGTGTGTACTGCGGCATATATGGGTGCATCATTATCATGAGGTCCTTAATCACATAGCACAGGTTGTGGATAAGCTTGGCAGCGCGGTCCGGGTCGGTGTTCCGTGTTTTCCACGGCTCGGCAGCCTGGAATGCTTTGTTGGCGATGTCGGAGATGGCAAACATCTCGTGGAATGCCTCTTTAAGCTCGGCCCACTCAAGAAGCTCGGTTATCTTGGCTTCCCGTGCATGAATATCGGCCCACAGTTCCTCATCCACAGGAGCCTCTGGAATTTTGCCATCATAGTATTTGTTGACAAACAGCAGGGTGCGATTCACCAGGTTGCCCAGGTTTCCGATAAGCTCGCTGTTCATCTTTTCCTGGAAATCCTTCCATGTGAACTGGAAGTCTGACTTCTCAGGTCTGTTGTAGAAAATGTAGAACCGCCATGCGTCGGCAGGAATGCCAGTGGCAATAGCGTCGGAACCGAACACACCTACACCGCGGGACTTGCTGAACTTGCCGTCCTCGTAGTTAAGATATTCGGAAGAACTCATGTGGAACAGTTTGGTCCAGTTGTGGCCGGATCCAAGAAGTGTACAAGGGAAGATAACTGTGTGGAACGGAATGTTGTCCTTTCCGATGAACTGGAACAGCTCGATATCCTCTTTGCCCTTGGCCTCCTCGCTCTCCTCCGGGAGCCACCAGCTCTTCCAGTCAAAGCTCTGCTTGCCAGCCTTCTTAAGCTCGTTTGCCAGCTGGGCTGTGATGGAGATATATCCGATAGGTGCGTTGAACCATACGTAAAATACTTTGTTCTCATAACCTGCTTTTGGCACTGGGATACCCCACTTCAGGTCACGAGTGATGGCCCGCTCGTTGAGTCCTGCCTTAAGCCAGGATTTGGTTGTGTTGATTGCGTTGTCAGACCACTTTCCGTCCTTGCTCACTTTGTCCATCCAAGCTTCAAGCTTGCTGCTGATAGCGGGGAGATTGATGTAGAGGTGCTTGGTCTCGCGTACTTCAGGAGTTGAGCCACAGGTCACACACTTAGGCTCCTTAAGGTCAATTGGATCAAGAAGGGAGCCGCAGGCATCGCACTGGTCACCACGGGCATCGGTAGCGCCGCACTTAGGGCAGATACCGCGCACATAGCGGTCGGAGAGGAACATGTTGCACTTTGGGCAGAAAAGCTGCTTGTTAGTGTGCTCTGTAATCAGACCGGCCTTGTCCAAATCGTTGAAAAGGCCCTGGGTTATTTCGGTGCACTCATCGTTGGAGGTGCGGCCGAACTTGTCAAAGTCGATATGGAACCAGTCGTAGATCTTGGTGTGCTCTGCAAAGTAGTAGTCGCAGAGTTCCCGCGGAGTCTTCTTCTCCTCAAGAGCTCTGGTCTCGGTGGCAGTACCGTACTCATCGGTGCCGCAGATATAGAGGGTGTCGTACCCGCGAAGCCGGCAGAACCGGGCGAATACATCACCAGAAAGCATCTGGATAAGGTTTCCAAGATGCGGAATATTGTTTACATAAGGAAGTGCAGATGTTATCAATCTTCTTTTCATACAGTTAATACCTCTCTAATCACTTTCTCTAAAATATACTAAAAAAGAAGGTTATACAAGTAAATTATAATTATAAAAGGGCTTATAAGCCAACTTCACCGTGGCAGCTGTCTGAAAATGGGAAAGCTGACACAAGAGTGCGGAGTTCTGCCTTGCTTATCCCTGTTACCGAGAAAGAGAGACAACGCATCCTGTTTTTATGATAGATGCGCCCCTGAGCCTGTTCCCGCCGGACATTGATATAGTCACCGGCAGATCCTGCTATTCCTGAGTGGGATAAGACAGGAACAGACAGCAACCCTGACAAGGTTATGCGGTATCGCTCCTCCCCTCTTATTTTGACATCAGTTTCTACACCATCTGCAAAAAATTTATCCACCACCGGTTCCGATGCAGTATAGTAGAGAGTTTTATACACATCGTAGGGATAAAGACCTGCCGATACACACCTTATAGGGATTTCAAGTACAATATTTGTCACATCAGATTTAAAATTATAGATAATATTCACATTATCTGCGCTTTCGTTCACATATTTTGCCAACTTGAGTATATTATTTTCGATTATGGTAACATCATTGCCGTAGACAGTCACATCAACAGTATGGCGGGTGTGTTTTTCGGGGATATAGAAGAATATCTCGGGATACTTGGATGATAATTCGCTAATCTTAGCCATAATATCGCGCTTTTTACCTCCAATAACAGTGAAAGTGGCCCTCCCCCGATCTATGTGAAGCGTCAGCCGGTCAAAGGCGTTCCAATTCAAGAGCTCGGATTCAATATCAAGAGCACTTTTCTGGATAAATGGGAATGCGGTTCCACTTTCATATTCCATTGAAAAAGAGATGTCGGAAGCAAAGGGAGAAAATGGCAAAGGCAGCAGAAGCAGCACGAACAAGAGAATTGGAGAATAACTCCAGAGAGGAACGCGTACCCACCCCTGCAGGGCAGGCCCCTTTTTCATCAAGCATTGACAAACAGCTGATGTACAGAGTCCAGATGTAAGTGCGATGCAAAAAGGCAGAACCAGTTTTTTAAAATAAACCGGGGAATAGAGCACGATTATCAGAGTGGAAAGGACAAGGAAAATAGTAATAAATAAAGTAGTACCAGAAATCTTTCTGATTAGAGGCATAGGATGGAAGTCTTTGTCATATTTCTTGACAAGTGCGTGGAGGTCTGCTACAGTATACTTAGTAGCAGGTGAAGATGCCATAACAGTGCCGCCAAAAGGACTTGGGTCTGAAGTGCGACTGTCGGTGACGCCTGCTATTTTTTCTATATACTTAAGATTATGAAATCTTTTATCATCTGGATGTAAATAATCTTGATATATTTCTTCAACTGTTATCTTGTATAAAGCTGTTCCGTTACTTCTTTTCCCCAAAGCATAAAACTTATGGTCGAATGTAACATTGTCATTTTTCTTACTTGTTTTATGGATTTCATGCACTTCTGTATCAAGGAACACTGCATTCTTAATCAGACCATCTATTTCAACCAGTGCTTTTGCTGACAGATACCCCATCCCAGAATGGCGTTTTGTATTCTTTATTCCATCTGATGAAATTCTTATACCCCAGCCATTTCCATCTTTATTCTTTGTGTCTAAATTAGATATGGTTCTTTTTTCTGTGTTCAGATACTTGTCTAAATCTTTTTTATCAAAATCAGATATATCAACCACATTAACTGGCGTTATATCATTTGCTCTCCAGTCCCCAAAAAACCTTCTGAAAAATGGAGACTTAGTGCCAAGCTGTTGCCAGAACCTGTAAGCCCATTTGCCAGATTTATCAATATCCTCGCTGGTGAAATCGTTTATGCTCTTTCTTCCGATGCTCCGTAATGTCGCAATGTCCTGTACATTTATCGGTTCATCGTATTGATTTAGTATATATTTATGGCTTTTTTGACTACCACTTCCAAACGAAAAACAAAGGATCAAAAAAAGAGCCGCCATCACTGTAATATCCACCTGAAAACCTATCATGGTGACAGCAAAGATGGCGACAAGGAGAGAAATTATGGAAAAGCAGGTCAACTGTACCACAAGGTGAAAATTTCTTGTCTTTTGCCACAAACCCAGGCCTAAAAAAATAAACAGGAGAAGGAAAATTATAGAGGAACTTATGAACGATTTTTCTATTTTACACCCAAGACTAAAAAACTGACTGCCACCAAAATGTGACGTCACCAGATCAATTTGCCGGCAGAGCCGGACTATATTTCCTTCTCCTGATTTCATTATAAAAAATAACAGCATAGATTGCCCGTCGATATGACCGATACCTTGGGCTTCCACGTCGATGTACTTAATATCTGCAACATCAGAAAGCCTTAAATCAGGTGCTATCTGCACCTGGCCATAATCATTGGGCGAAGAGAGACGGGAAGAAAGCACCAGGGTCTGCCCTCCGGGCATGGCAACTTTGCGTGCAAGGTTGCTGCTCCGCAGTCTGCTGTCCAGCCCTGCGCTGGACAGCGCCATGCCTGCGAGGCGGTCGGTATGCAATTCCACCATCAGTTCTTTCTTCGTACGACCGCCCAGTTCCACCGCCCCTACTCCAGGAACCGCCTCGTACACCTTCTTGATACGCTCTGCATCCTCTGCCTTTTCCAATGGGAAATAGGCAATATAAACAGGATATGTTTCTCGTGAACTCCTGGTTATGGAAGGACGATTAACACCAGTCGGAAAATTCACCCACACATGAGCAGAGATGTCAGAGATCTGTACATATGCTTCATCCAGGCTGGTTTTGTCAGAGAACTGGCATAGAATAAATCCCCTGCCATGTTCCGACACCGAACTGACACTTTTAATTCCTCGAATTTCCATGAACGCTTCCTCAAGGCATGAGACCAGAACCTCAACTTCTTTTTCAAAGGCACCATAATAATCAAAGGCCACAGCAATACTTTTTCTTTCAAGTTCTGGGGCGTATCCCAATTTGATATGGCCTTTTATGGCAAGAAGAATAAGTATACACAGTGCAAGGAAGATAAGTTTGAGCCTGAAGTCATTAAAGTTATTGTTCATGGCAATCCTCCTTTATAAAAGCAGGGATAAGGGCAAACAGAGCGGCTGTGCCAAATACAAGCCCTCCCAGTAACGAGATTGAGGCGTTGTTCTGAATCGGATTAGAATCGAACAATGCAACAGGTAGCAGTTCAGCGACTGTGGAAAAAAGGGTTAGGCACACAGTTCTGAGCCTGGATAAAGCGGCATGGCCAACTGAAATTCCCCGTACAACATCAGAGAGGATAAGAATACCGGAGTTCACCCCAGTCCCTGAAAGGATTATCAGCCCCAACACAGAGCTTATATTCAGGCTCTTTCCAGCCACAAACAGAGCCAGCAGACTGCCGGAAAGGCCAAGTGGAACAGTACATAAAATAAATAACGGAATAATACATGACTCAAACTGAATCGCAAGGACAAACCAGATAAACCCAAGAGCCCCTATGAAAAGAACAAGAATCTCCTTCTGATGAGCCCTGGTCATAGTTTCTGAAATTCTTGTGGCTCCATACCCATTATTGCGATCCGGGGAGAAAGTCAAAAATAGGGCATTCTGACGGTTCAGTCTATCAAGGGCAAAGTAATTCTGTTCTTTCCTCAACTGAATAAATGACTGGGCAAACAGTATTCTGTCCTTCTCTTTGAACTGAACAGATGCTATCTTCTCTGGGGTATCCACAAACTCCTTTCCATACCGCACCCTGATATCTACCTGCTCTCCATCCATTTCCAGTTGAGAAACAACAATTCCTTCTGAAGAAACAGCAATGGTATTGAAAATATCTTCAGGAGTCAGCCCCACAGAATAAATATTCTTTGACAACGAAATCCTATACTCGGGATAATTCATCACACCATGTATAATAGTGGTTGAAACATTATCCTTTCTGGCTTTTTCTTCAATAATTGACACTTTCCTTTCTAATGTTGCCCTATCTGAGGAGGTAACTGCATAAAGGTTGTCATTTCCCACCAGCCTGGAAAGAAAATTCTTCTCCTGTTGCACTTTATATTCCCAAGGAGAACTGTCAAACAAACTTATAAGATCTTTCTTTTTCGTACTCCTCATGCGGAAGATGAATGTATTAAAATCCTGCTGAGAATCTTGGTCATAACCGCCATGGATAGAGATATCTGAACAAAGGCTGCTTTTTCTGATTTTATCTTCCATCTCACTGGCCCAGGCTATATATGCCGAGAACGGATATCCATATGGGAAAGAAATCTGTATTTCCAAGCTATCCGACTTTATTTCCGGTATGATTTTAAATGGAATAAAGAACATCAGACATAATGGGAGCAACACGGCTGCAACAATTATAGATAGAGTCCTTTTTCTTGATTTCATAAAGCCAAGATACTGTTCGTACTTTTTCTCCAAGATAAAGGTTTTCCAGTCATATTGTTTCCTCTTTTTCATCAGAATAAAAAGAGCGGGCGTCAAGGTCAGGGACATGACACAGGAGACGGAAAGATACAGGATGACAGTGATAGCCAGACTGGAGAAAATTTTTCCCATTACTCCAGGAAGAAGAATAATAGGAACAAAGATGATGATTGTTGTTAGTGTTGAGCTGATGACCGCGGGGGTACAGCTGACATAGGTCTGTTTTCGCATAAGCTGTTCAGTCACTACAACCGCATTGTCAAAGGTCATTCCCGAACCGACAGCAAGAGCTGAAAGCGTGATTATATTCAGTGACATTCCCAAGCAATGCATAAAAACAAACACGGGGAGCAGAGAGAAAGGCAGGGCAAGGATAATTATAAGCGCTACATATCTATTCTGCATAAGAATCATTATGACAATACAAGCACAGACTATTCCCGCGCCTATGGTGATGACCAGACTCATGATAGCCTGATAAAGAGGCTTTGAGTTATCCTCTATTATTGCTATATCAAATAGAGAACCATATATCTGAGATAACTGATTTACTGTTTTGTTCAGTTCCTTACAGGTATGAAGAAGACTGCTTCCTCCTGTCTTTATAACCGTGAGGCCTATTCCCTCTTTACCATTGCAACGGAAACATGAAACCTGCTCTTTCTCTCCAAGCCCAACCTCCGCCACATCTGCCACGGTCATAGCCCCCTCTTTATCCAAGGGGATATGCTTAAGATTATCTAGATTCCTGATATCCGTTTCTGCACGCATTGAATATTGGTGCTCTCCTTCTTCCACATTCCCAATGGGATAGCGGAAAAGACTCCTTTTTATTGCAGATGCCACATGCTGCAAATCCAAAGAGGGGACAGAAAGAAGAACTGGATAACTCACGTTCACCTGTATCTCAGGTTCAGTGCATCCCAGAAGCTGAACCTGAGCAACTCCATCCAGAGACAACAAACGGCTTTTTAACTCTTTTTTTACCAATGAAGATGCCTGGGTCAGAGAAAACCCGGGCTTTGGATATACTGCAAGAGCCATGGCAATGGAATCAGAGAACATCTTGAAAGAGAGCACTGGCCTTGAGGCTGCCTCCGGCAGGAATGGATACACTTCATCAATTTTATTTCGTATGTCGCTTCCTATGACCGCCATATCAGCACCCCAGTTGAATTCAAGCCGTATAATGCTTTCTCCTCTTTTTGATGAAGATGAAATCTGCCTGACATTCTTTACTGCAGAAATGCTGTTCTCCAGAGGTATTGTCACCAGCTTCTCAACCTCATCTGCCGGTAGGGCTGGATACTCTGTGATTATAGTGGCATATGGAATTGAAATCTCCGGATAAAAGCCCACTTCCAGTTTGCACAGGCTGCATATACCTAGCAAGGCAAGCCCCAGTCAGGATATCAATACAGAGAAAGGATGCTGTGTACAGAAATTCCATCTTTTCAAAGTACGTTTATCCTCAAGCAGTAGTCATTTTCCAAAGTGTTGCCCTTGGAATCTTTCAAGGTTTCATTTAACGATATAATGACAGGCGTCTGCACGGTCCCTGCAGTGATGGTGCAGAAAACCTTAATCAAGGCAGTATTGGTACCCTGCTTTATCGTTTCCAAACGTTTGGGGGCAATCACCAGATTTCCCATGCCCACCTCAATATCCACAGCGCCATACACATCTGACGGATACAAAACTGAAGAATCTCCCACTGATAGGTCAATCTCAAAACAGGCCTGTTCCCCCGACTCAAAAACAATGCCCGAACCATATTCCAGAGTTATATAATCTCCAGAACTATAATCTTGATAAAACCTAATGCTATTTACTGATGGAGGCACAGAGTTATTGCCATCAACATAGAGCAGATACCGCTTTTCATCTGATGTGGAAACCTCCAAAAGCGTTTTGTAAGGTAATGGATTGTCAAAAGTAATTGTGCACTGTGTAAAACTGTTATTCCACTCAGGCGTATAACTTTGGGGTGGCAAGATTGTCACCGGGGTTTCAATTGTATTACCGCTGACTTTTCCTGTGAATGAAAGAATTAGCACTGTATCTTTTTCCACGCCACGCTGTATAAACTGTTCCTTCAGTATAGGTCCATTCTTAATACGAAGTTCAGAAATTACTTCATTTTTTTCAGTAGGGGTTGAGAATAATACTTTTTCCTCTCCTATCACCAAAGTATAGACAGTATTCCATTCCATCTTCTCCAAAGGTGTAAACAGGATACTTCTTCCATTATCCTTGAAAGAAATATCGCCATGAATCATCGGAGTTATACTGAACTTCTGATAAAATAGGGCTGGATCCACCGGTTTTGTAAATTCAATTTGTATAGTCTTAAAAAGATCAGTTACAACTTCCCCATCTGATATATTTATTTTTTTAATAACTAATTGGGTGTTTTCTCCTCCGGTTGACAAAGTGCAGTTAAACACCTCCTTCAGGGAATTCCCATAGGAATCTTCTGCCCTAGTCCCTATCTCCACCTCATATATGCTTTTATTTTTTATTCCGCTAGCGGGATAAAAATACATTTTCTTTTTTCCCCAAGCAAATGTGCCGGCCTCGGGAACGCTGTTACAGCTGCAAGAGAATGCAGACTCTGTTATCTCTTTCCGCATTTTTGATGAAAAAACAACCTGAATGCATGATTCCTCAAGGGAACAGGAAGAAACCTTCGGAGCCTTCATATGGCTGTACTCATCAATAGAACAGGAACTGGTAAGCAATGAAAAAAGTAAAAATATCAGAATCATTTTGTCCTCACTGTAATTCTTTCGCCGACTGCAGTAAGCGAATAGATGCTTCCATCTGGGATTAAACCGGTATATGTAATATGCACAAGGTTATCTCCGGTCCAGAATTGAGATATTACTTTAGGATTTGAGATTCCAGGGGGAAATAAAGGCTTTAAGTTTATCCCGGAGAACAACGCTTCTTTTTCTGCTGCAGTTGAAAGATTCTTGTTCAATACAAATCCAAAGGTATAGATATTCTCCGGATCTTCCTTAAGTCCAGCATCTATCTCTATTTCCTGCTCTGGCACATAGGAATAGATAGGAAAACCATCCGATTCCTTTCCGTTAATCCGTTCCAGAACCAATTTAGAGATATCAGGGGTAAAACGGATCTCATAATTTTCTATAAGAGGAAGCCCCTTCCGGCTTTCCGCCATTGTGGAAATGATAATAGTGTATTTTGTGTCATACTCCCAATCCGAGTCAGGAATAAAAAGAAGAGTAGAATCAGAAGTCCAATAAGTTCGCCCCTTGTGTCTAGGAAATACCGATAAGGCATCCTCAGTTTTTTCCCTGTCCATCTCTTCTGAGAATGCAATCTGTATGGCATCGTTCCCCTTAATCCCGTCTAAACCCGATAGGAGTACAGGAAAATTTATTCCGTCATTCAACACGGTACAGGCAGATTGTACTGCAGGATTTTTTGCCCCAGATGTGCTATAAAGTACATAGCTTACTTTCTGGGGAAGAGGTATTCCTTCTTTGGAACACAAATCCTGAGAGAATGAAAATGTGTAAACAGTATGATCTTTCCATGCTGTTTGAGGAATCACGGTAAGCTGGGTACAAGAGCTGTTCCATACGTTTGTGCAGTCAATTTCAGGGACAATGGAAAAACTGCGGAGAAGTGTATTGATATTCATACCCTTGGAGAAAGTGAATATCACCTTTTTCTGGCCCTGGATTTCGTTACCATCTGCCGGTACCATTGAAACAGATAGGGAAGAGTCCGGCTTGTTTACATAATAGAATGGAATATAGATATTATAAGTTCTTCCCTTGCCAGAAGAATCCAATACCTGGCCGGCATACTTAAGCAGATACCGTCGAGCAACGGAAAAACTCTGTTGCGGGTGGAATGTCATAACACTTTTTTCCCACGAGAAAGTGCCTTCTACACGGCCAGTATGATCCTGCACCCCAAAGGCCGCCTGTGCCGATGCATGATCTGGGGAGAAACCAAAATCAACATATATATCTTCGTCTTTAGCAAGAACCTGATTATAACCAGAAGGATTAGTCCGCAGGGAATCTGACAGATTCAAATCCACCACTCCGCATGAACTATATAAAAAAATACTAAGAATACATAAAACTTTTCTCATTTTATCACCACCTGACAACCATCAGATAGATGGTCAAGCCTTGAGATTGCAACCACATCCCCAGCGGAAATGCCTTCGCTTATAAAAACCCTGTCGCCTTTGATAAAATCCACTGTGATTTTTTTCCTGAATGCGGCCCCTTCCTGTATCAGATAAACTGTGGCATCGCTATAATCATCCTGCCGATGTATCACAGCCTCTTTTGGTACTGAAAGCCGGAGCTGGGCATCTCCTATTATGATGCTTACATCTGCAAAAAGTCCTGGAATAAGAGACTTATCCATGTTGTCAATAGCAATCTTTAGCATCCTTCCTCCAGTCTTGGTATCAGCATAAGGAGAAATCTGCTCAACCTTCCCTCGGTACAACTCATCTCCAGTTCTGATTTCGGCAGGCGAACCTACAGCAATACTGTTGCAACGCTGGGCATTCACAATCACTGACACATATACAGACTCCGTGGAGAACAACGTAAAAAGCCGAGTATCAGGATCGGTTTTTTCCCCTATATCAACATACCGTTCTGCCACAATTCCGCTGATAGGCGATTTAATAATCGTCTCTGTAATATAGATTTTTATGGTTTCCATTTGGGACTGGGCCGCCTTAAGATCTGCTTCCGCTGCTTCAAGCTGAGCCTTTAACGTGGCCGTGTTTATCTGGACTAAAAGCGCTTCCCTGGCTTCTGCATCATGGGGGACATCGAGTCCAGAAGCCAAAATGTCATCATCAGAAAAACCTATCCGAGCTGTCTCCAGTTCCAGGAGTGCCTGATTAAGAGCATTTTCTGCCGATTCCATGTTCATTTTCACATTCTTGAGCTCCTCGTCAGAAAGCCCGCCGATTGTATGAAGTTTCAGCTTATTGTTATATATGCGAACAAGGTTGTCATACTCTTTTTGTTTCTGTTCTGCCGCAAATTGTACCCTGCTGATGGCAAGAAGTGTTTTCCTTGCATTCTGGCATCCCTCTTCAAACCGAGCCTTAGCCAAGGCTACCATAGCCTTTTTAGACTGTACATCGGCCTCGGCCTGCCGTAGCTGTACAGTAAGTTTCACATCATCCAGAAGAGCAAGTACTTCCCCCTTTTTAACCTGCTTTCCTTTATCCACCAAAAGAGTTTTCACATTCGAGGTGGAAGTAGGATAGACATCAGCTTTCGATTTGTAGACAACTGTACCGAAGGCCGACACTATCGGAGCAGCTATCTCTTTGCCTGCAACGGCGGCTTTTATCTCAATAGGCCTGACAACCTGCTCTTCTTCTTTTTCGCAGGATATAATCATGAAGATTGAATATAAAAGCAGACATACCGATATAATGACTTTTCTCATAGGCCACTCCCTTGTATCAGGTTTTTTCCGGTTGATGCAGCCCCATCTAGACCGCATAAATTCATGAGCGCCATCTCCTGAGAATAAAGATCTGAGATCGCTCGGAAAACCTGTATTCTATTCTGGGCCAGCTCTATCTGGCTTTCTACATAGTCAATCCTCTTCTCTTCTCCCAGCTGTACCTTAAGCTCCTCAATGCCGACTTTTTTCTCTTCAAGTTCTATTCTCTTGCGGGCAATATCAATGTTCCTCATCAGCACAGAAATAGTTCTGTATCTTTCTGCCACCTGGTTGCAGCATTCTCTGGCATATTTATCACAGTTCCATCTAGCCCTGTCATATCCCACCTTCCCGCTGGCTTCGATGTAGAGCAAATCAGAGTTACCCAAAATATCTGCATCAGCAGAAAAAGTGCGGTACCGCTGATCAGAGGAATTCTTCCCTATGCCTGCACTTATTGAGCCGGGAAGGCCAGGAGTATCAAAGTCAAGATTCAGCACTACAGAAAAGCTTTTTTCAGACAATGGAAATGAATTATCTGAAACAGTGGCATTACAAGAGACAGATATTTCAGGAAGATATTTTTTCTTAAGGATAGAGTATTCCGAAGCCGCCTTGTGCATTGAAAACTCAATCTCTTTCAATTCCAGACTATTATTCAAAGCCTGCTTTGCATAATAATCTTCTGTGCCGGATATACACCCATTGTAATAATAATTAAGTTCCCCCAAGAGTGATGGTATCTCATCCGGACTCATATTCATCACTGTCGCAAAATCCAGATATGACTGAGTCAATTTGTGTGAGATCTGCGAGATTTGTATCTCTATATCAGCCAAAGCCAGTTCAAGCTCGATATAATCAAACTGGGTTATCTCGCCGATATTTCGTTCCATCAGCCCTATCTCCACCTGCTGAGCCACCACATCCTTGGCCTGTCTGGTTATCTCAAGTTCTTTTTCCAGTTCCAGAACATTTTTATATTTATCGATGATTGAATAGATAAATTTCTCACGGCCCAGGTTGTTTTTCTTCGCTTCCAACTCGAGCCGTTCTTTTTCAATCTTTATCGAAGCCTTGAGAATTCCTTTATCATAAATCATCTGTTTTATTCCGGCGCTTATCTGCCTGGAATGAGTATCGTCCGCATAGTAGGTGACAGTATCATTCACTGAATATCCCACATTAACCGATGGAAGATATTCCCGATATTTCATACGCAGATTCTTAAATGCAACGCGGTTTTCCTCCTGGTCAAATGTCAGGTTAAGATTGTTTTTAACCCCCAGTTTTATTGCCTGCCTTAAATCCATTGAGAAGGCTTCTGAAACAGCGACAGATAGAGTTAAAAAAAGACAGAACAGATAAAACTGGCGATTCATGTTTCATCCTCCTATTTCAAGGTCACATAGGAGCGTCCCCTATAACCAGCCTGTTGGGTCACCTTATAGGATTTGCCAAAGCTTACTGCATAACCGCCAGAACCCGGCTGACCATATGTGCTTGGAGTATAGGCATGGGTTGCCCCAACTGGATTGGATGACATTCTGATGCCCCACAAAAGATTCCATACTGATCCACTTTCGTCATTATAAGAATAAGTACAGACTTGCTTGTCGTAGGCATTCCAGCTTGAACCCCCATTGGTTGATATTCTCAACTTGATAGTACCCGCATTGGAGTTGCCGCTTGACCTATAGAACTGGAAACGGACATTGCCCCGGATTGAATACCCGTTCACAAGGTTAGTGGAGCCATTTTTTGCACACTGCTGTATAATACATGGGATGGAGCTGACAGAGCATATTTTCTTCTCATATGATGAGTCTGCATCATAAATATTAAAGCGCGACTTGACAGCTCCGCCTGAGCTACCCGCGGCTCCTGTAAGCCATCTGTTGCCGGAGACATTGATATAACTAGCTGTTGCTGGGGCCCCTGTATAAAGCGTTATTGTCTTGCCTCCCGGAGATGATGTATATGTCCCATTTGATGCACTGCCCCATCCCCCCTCTGAACAGATACCTACCTCACAGTAATTGTCATCAACGGAAGCATCCATATATTGGGATGCCCCACCACCTCCGATACAGTAGCCTGATATGCTTGTGATGAACTTAGGTACTGTAAATGTGAACTCTTTTCCTGTCGAGGTCTGTTCTATAGTTTTTCCGCTGCAATGCCAGCTTGCATAGAGAGTCATATCCTGGGTCACGGCCGAAGCCATGTTCCATATTTTTGTGCAGGCCGCATCTGTATACCACTGTGTATTTGCACATTGAATACTGTAAGAATTGCCAGAGAGTGTGTATGTAGCAGTCGCAGTAGGTACATTTGAAGCCTCTATGGCATCGCCTATATAAATATTTCTTGCAACAGGAAGAGATATATTTGACCAGCTTTCGCCACTTATGGCATAGTGCGCACGGTTATCAACAAAAGTCACTCTGGCCGAAGGCCGGGGCAAAGTGCTGTATCCATCAAGAATACCGCTTACAGAAGCTATTGCAGACTCGCTTATATTTAGATGAGAGGCTTCACCCGAAAGAATTGAGTAATTACCATTTAAATGCATCAGGGAATAGAAGAAAGTATACCCACCAGGGGTAAGCCCTTCTATTGTCTTTCTGAAAACAATATAACCCTCTCCATCATCTGTCCCCGACGGTATCTCGGTGCTACCCCATTCTGTACCACTCCAGCTCACAGCAAGAGTATCGGAGACAGAAGCCCTGGCAACAGGCACTTTAACTTCTATATCTACTCCAGATGTACTACCTATATTTAAACCTGATACAGCAACTTGCACCGAAGTATTTCCAGAGCTGATATATGTGGTGTCAGATGAACCTATGTATATTAGAGCCTCCCCGTCATATATCCTGACTTCGAATTTCCAAAGACCTGGAGACAACTTACATGGCAACGGACTTCCGATGGAAAACTCTGTCAATTCTGCCACAGTACCCTGTATTTCTGCATTGCCTACTTCTGCCCACATTGGAGTAGCGGTATATTTAAAGACGTAGGTCCCCCAATCATCATTAACCGAAAGCACATTTTGTACATTTTCACTAAGGCTTACTGAAAGGCTCACATAAAGAGCATTGTTTTCGTTTTCTACGTCAGGAGCCGAAGAGCCATTGCCACAGGAAAAAATCAGCGCAATCAAAAACATAAAAATAAGACTATATACTGCTATATTTCTTTTAGCCATATTGCACCTCCCCTACTGCACAAGCACTATGCTTTTTACAGATGCGGTGACAGTCCTGTTTCCTGCTGCACCTGTAACCACACAAGTAAGTACATATTTCCCAGATGGAACATTCAATATATAGGTGCTGTCATCATTTTCCTGGGATACACTGTTTAGATACCATTCGTATGAATTGATCACAGTTCCAGCTTTAGGAGTGCACAATACACTGTATGCTGTATCTGTATCAGCAAGAGCTACTGTCGCCCCGGGAGTCCCCATTAAACCTGCAGAAGTATCATCTTCCTGAATCATGTTGAGAGTCAAAAACCCAGGGGAGATGACTGTCGGGGTTATTTCTCTGAACACCCCTCCTTCCAGAGTTCCTATGATGGTCGTAGTAGCTCCTGGAGCCACATTCACATCTATAGATGTTCCTCCGATAAGGCCTCCTGATAAACTGCTTTGCGTTGTTCCATCGTTGTAATCCAGAAGGAATGTATAACCGCCAGAGTGAAGATTCGAAATGACCTTGGAAAACCTGGTGTAGTACTGGTATGCTCCTGATTCTGTGATTCTGACCGCATCAGCAGAAATACCAGAGGCACTGGCAGTTCCAGAATAACTGATGGCCATGGTTTCGGTCTCAGAGGCGGTAGGTACATACACGGTGATTTCCGCTGTCCCTGTTCCATCTGCAGTTGAAACATTCACTGATACCGAGGAGCTGCTTGCATTAATAGATGTATAAGCTGAACCTGCATATACCACAGAAACCACATCATCCACGGTATTACGCACTTCCACAGTAAAAAGCCAATAACCAGGTTGGAAAGTACCTAGGTAGCCACCATTTGTAAATGCTGTCATTGTGGGCACTGTCCCTGAAACTGTGTCATAGTCAGCACCTGCCCACTGCGGTATAGCTGTGTAATAATAACTAAGGTTATTAACATTGTCACCAAAGGCAACACTTTTAGCTACGTCTGCATCCTGATTCTCCACGCTCAGCCGTACCGCTATGGGACTATCATCAGTTGTTGCAGAACCGCCCCCCGATGAACATGCAGCAAGAAAAGCTGCCAACAATAGAATTGTGATTACTTTTGCATCCTTCATTTTTTTTCTCCTTGATCAAAAAGTCTGCCTAAGTAAACGCAAAAAAATGCGTATTGCTTCAATTTTGGAGAAAAAAGTTTGAAAAACTTTGTAATTGCTTATATAGCCAGCAAAAGACACCCCAGCGACAGTACCCTTCTGAGGCATTGCGCTCCATAGTAACAAACTTGTCATATTGGAAAGAAGGCAGTATGGTTGTGCTTGTCTATGGGGTACGCACTCTGCTGAAAATGGGTACTGTAAGCGGAGGTGTCTTATTGCTGGCTTGTTAGTGATATATGGTTTTATACGTTGAACCGGAAATGCATGACATCGCCGTCCTGGACAACATACTCCTTGCCCTCGATGCGGAGCTTGCCGGCCAGCTTTATCTGCTGTTCGCTCTTCAGTTCCATTATATCGTCGTAGCTGTAGACCTCGGCCTTGATAAAGCCTTTCTCGAAATCGGTATGAATTACACCTGCAGCCTGGGGTGCCTTGTCACCATCATGGAATGTCCAGGCGCGGCACTCATCTTCTCCTGCTGTAAAGAAAGTGCGAAGTCCAAGAAGGTTATATGCGGCGTGAATCAATCTAACCAGACCAGACTCCTCAAGGCCGGCCATCTCCAGAAATTCTGCGCGTTCCTCTTGGGTCTCCAGCATTGCAATTTCGGCCTCAAGCTTTCCGCACACTATTATAGCGGCAGAGCCTTCCTTTGCTGCAATTTCTTCTACCACCTTGGAATACTGGTTGCCATTCTTGGCAGACTCTTCATCCACATTGCAGACATAGAGCTGCTTTTTCATGGTGATAAGCTGAAGATCTTTCACTATAAGAAGCTGGTCATCGGTGAACTCCAATGAACGGGCCGGTTTACCATCACCTAAAGCACCCTGGAGCATATCCAGCACCTCAAGCTCTGCCTGGGCAGCCTTGGCCGCATCCTTACCTGCATGAAGCAATTTCTCGGTCTTGACCTTTCGCTTCTCCACTGTCTCCAGGTCTGCCAGTGCCAATTCTATATTAATGGTCTCGATGTCAGAAGCAGGATCCACCTTGTTACTTACATGGATTATGTCCTTATCGTCAAAGCAGCGCACAACATGGGCAATTACACCAACCTGACGGATATGGGATAGAAACTTATTGCCCAGACCTTCGCCCTTCGATGCGCCGCCCACAAGACCAGCGATATCTACAAATTCTACAATGGCGGGCACAGTCTTCTTAGGTTTAAAGAGAGCGGACAGATTGTCCAAACGTTTATCTGGCACGCTTACAATACCCACATTGGGTTCGATGGTGCAGAATGGATAATTGGCAGCCTCTGCTGGAGCCGAGGTCACCGCCGAGAATATTGTTGATTTTCCTACGTTAGGAAGTCCTACTATACCGCAATTAAGTCCCATATTTTTATTTTATTGAAAAGGGATTATAATGTCTATATGGAAGAAAGGGCGGTCATAACATATATACGGTCGGGGGACGAGGTCCTGCTTATCCACAAGAAGACTGGACATGGAGCCGGCAAGGTGAATGCCCCAGGCGGTCATATTGAGCCTTGCGAAACCCCTGTGCAGGCTGCCGTTCGTGAATGCATGGAGGAAACCGGAATTGTACCCGTAAATCCTGTCCTTAAGGGAGTGCTGGACTTTCCTTTCACCGATGGCCTCTATCTTAAAGGTTATGTATTTACTGCAGATGAATTCTTCGGCGAACTCCGTTCCACCGAGGAGGCTGATCCATTCTGGTGCCCTGTTGATAAGATGCCTTATGACCAGATGTGGGAGGATGACAAGCTTTGGATTCCAGCTCTTTTGGACGGCAAATGCTTCTCGGGGTTCTTTACCTTTGACGGCGACTCCATGACTGGCAGTCGGCTCCAGATATTTGATAAGAAGAAAAAGATACTGTGCTTCGGCAGTTCCAGCACCTGGGGTTATGACTGGCACGATGGCAGCCGGCTGGATGAGGAGACCCGCTGGCCATGCGTGGTTAAAAAGTATATACCTGACTGCTTTGAGATAACCGAGAATGGAGTAAACGGTCGCACAGTGTTCAATTACCTACCCATGAAAAGTCCTACCAACGGGAAGCAGTCTCTGGAGAGGGCTGTGAGTCAGGAGCGCTTTGACGGCGTTATAATCCTGCTGGGGAACAACGATATCATGGCAGTCCGTGACATCTCTATAACCAAAATTGCTGAGGGAATGGGGAGCATGGCAGACATTGTCTGGGCTTCCAATCCAAAGGCAAGAGTGTTCCTTGCCTCTGCAGTCCCTATCTCCACCAAGTGCGACGAGGATAATCTTTTTGCCTCATTCTTCGAGAGCCAGGTGAATAAATCCCAGCGGTTGGCCGGAGCGGTGAAAGAGGTGGCGGAGAGAAAAGGATGCACTTTTATAGAAGCAGGCAAATATGCCACCTGCGACGGCACAGACGGTATCCACTTCGATGCAGCGTCAAATAAGAATCTTGCAATTTATATGGGCGATTTTATAAATCAGGAGATCTGGGAAAGATAGTCCACTGCATCATGGTCTACAATTCTCTCTTTTCCGAAGAGAGCCTCGAGGCGGGCTTTTTTGCGCTCTTCCTCTCCCATTATCACCACATGCTTTATCTTATCCTTATAGTTCAGGAAGAAAGCCAGATTTATAAGGTCGGTAAGAGGGAATCCATATCCTATGAAAGTAATCTCCTCTGCCATCTCCAGATAACGCTGGGCAATGTTCCAAAGCACATTGAAGAAGCTTCCCCCCAGGTAGCTCTGCTTTGAGAATGTCATAGGGACAAATACAGGAATATCATTATGATGCACCAGGTTGCGGCTGTATCCATCCTCGTCCAGGAGATACACATTGTTGGTGTCGCAGATAATGCTGCCCGGTGAGCGGAACCAATTGAAGGAGCCATGCAGCTTGAGATATGGGAAAATATGCTTGCTTGCCGACGGCCTCTTCTCGTCAAAATAGCTGTTGAGCCTGACAATATAATCCAGTCTGCAGGGAAAGTCTTTAACGCTGGCAAAGAGCCGTTCAATCAGAAGGTCGTAGTTGAAGGTTATGACCAGAGACTTCTTGCCATCTTTGGGTTGCACACAATGCAGTATGAACCGCTTGAGTCCCTCCTCCTTCTCGGGATCCACTGCCTTGGCCGCTTTATCTATCTTTTCATAAAGCCAGTGCACCAGCTGATTCTGGAGAATCTGGTAATGAAGGTAGACAGAGCTGTTGTAGAATATATCACGCCCCAGGATCAGGGAGCAGACTGCCTCAAGGGAGGTAAACTCCCGGGTGCCGTTGGTTTTTTCATTCAGGGTTCTCATGAACTCCATAAGCTCAGGGTATTTGTCATCTTCTGCAGTTCTGAGCTCCTGGGAAAGACCGCTCATTGCAGGCATATTTTTCGAGATGGATTTTGAGAAACCGGAACCTAATACATAGATGCGCTTATATGTATCCATATCACTTCAGATGTTCAGAAATATAGGTGAAGACCTTCTCCAGGTCGTCATACTTGGCAACCGCCATGTAATCCAGCGGTGTCTCCATGTTGTTCACAATAACCAGCTTGCCGCCGTTCCGTGTGGTGTACAGAGGGAATGAGGCTGCCGGGTAAACCACCAGGGTGGAGCCCAGGATCAGCATGAGGTCGGCCTTGGAAGCCTCTGATATAGCCTCCTCCACAGCCAGTGCCGGCAGGGATTCACCGAAGAATGTGATGTCCGGTTTTATGATGCCGCCGCAGCTGCACTGAGGCACCTTGCCCTCCTTGACAATCTTGGCAATCTCGTCAAACTTGTATATCTTTCCGCAGGCAAGACAGCGGTGGATCTCCGGAGATCCGTGGACTTCAATCACCTTTTTGGAACCGGCCTTCTGATGCAGCAGGTCTATGTTCTGGGTGATGACTGCCTTCACAATCCCCATCTTCTCAAGCCTTGCCAGCTCGGTATGAACAATGGCAGGCTCCTTCTGATCCAGGTTGTATATGAAGTCCTTGGCCGCCTTGTAGTAGAAGGATGGTTTCTTATGGAAATAGTCGATGTCAAATATTTTCTCAGCATCCTCGCCGGCTGTCTTGTAAAGACCGTCCTTGCCCCGGAAATCCTTGATTCCAGCCAGGGTAGAGACTCCTGCGCCGGTGAAAACTACGCAGTGCTTTGATTCTTTAAGAAGGGTGATAAGTTTATCCACAGATTGCCTCCAGTTGTAATGATACAGTAAAAAGGGTTACGGCGCAAGCAAATTAACGGGCAGCCAATCCCCTGAAGTCATCCACAGTTTTAAAGCCCATCCTATCCATATAGTTCTCAAGGAACTGCTTGACCTCGGTCAGGGTATCGGGCCGGCGGAATGTGGCAGTGCCGATCTCAACGGCACTGCATCCTGCAAGGATGTACTGGACTGCCTTTTCCCCGCAGTCCACACCGCCACAGCCTACGAGGGGAAGTTCGGGCAGAGCCCGGTGGATCATATATGCGATACGAAGCGATGCGGGGAACATGGCAGGGCCAGACAGGCCGCCGGTTTTGTTGCCCAGCACCGGGCGGCACCTTGTGATATCGATTTTCATGGCAGGAATTGTGTTGGTGGCAACCACTGCATCAGCCCCTGCTTCGGCACAGACAGAGGCCACCCCCACAGGGTCGGTGGTGGATGGTGTCACCTTTACCCACACCGGCAAACTGCTTATCTTCTTCATCTCTGTCACCAGCTGCCGGGATGCATTGCAGTCTGCGCCAAAGTGCATTCCACCTTTGGCCACATTTGGGCAGGAGATGTTGAGCTCGAAGGCTTTTATGGTTTTGACTTCTGTAAGCTTTTCAGCCAAGTAGAGGAACTCATCCAGAGTCTCCCCTGCCAGGCTGGCTATGCAGACTGCATCTGGGTTTGCAGCGGCAAAGGCCGGGAGCTTTTCAGCCATATATTTCTCAAGCCCCACATTGGCAAGGCCGATGGAGTTTATCATGCCGCTGTCAACTTCGCAGCACCGGGGCGGCACATTGCCTGGCCGGGGGTTCCTGGACACAGACTTAAGGATGACTGCACCCCACTCCCTTGCAGGAGAAAGGTCGCCATACTCGGTGCCGTAACCGTAGGTGCCGCTGGCTGCAATAAAAGGATTGGCAAGCTCAAAGCTGCCTACTTTTGTGGAAAGACTCATAACAGCACCTCCTCTGCCTTGAATATGGGGCCGTCGGCACAAACCCGGGCATAGCCCCCCGCAGCCAGCGGCACCGCACATCCGGCGCAGGCTCCCATACCGCAGGCCATGAACTCCTCGCAGGATATCCAGGCCGGAATACTGCATTCAGCAGCAAGCTGCTGCACACCCTTCAAAAGCCCCTTAGGACCGCAGGCGGCAATATAATCAGGCTTATCAGTCTTAAGCCAGCGCCGGGCCACCTCCACCACATTTCCGCACTCCCCGCAGGAGCCGTCATCGGTGGCCAGAGTGCATCCGGAAGGGAGCACAGTGGGTTCGGGCAATTCGCAGGAACACTTTCCACCCCACAGAATTCTATCTTTTGGATTATTATGAATGCTATGCAAAAACAGAAGAGATGCAATGCCGGTGCCGCCCCCCAAAAGCCACAGCTTTTTGTCCGGCTCAAAGGTGGGATAACTGTTTCCTAAGGAACCAAGCACCTCTATGGTGTCATCCTTTTTCAGAGAAGTTATTGCATGAGTTCCTTTACCGATATCACGGATCACAAACTGCAAAGTCCCGTCGTGCACTCCGGCAACAGAGAAGGGACGTCGGAGGAAGACTCCGGAAGAGGCAGGAGGAAGCAGACTGACAAAATTGCCAGGCACAATCTGTGCTGTGATTTCTGGTACACGGACCTCTAAAAAGTGGAGGTTCCTGGCTGCTTCAATGTTGGAAACTACAACGCCTTTCTCTTGTATCTTCATAGGTCACCTTCTCTTCAATTTTACATAGAAATAAGGAAATTCGCAAGAGAGCGGTCATCTGGGGTGTTACCGAAAACAGCATAGGGGAAAACATCCTTGACTGCGTGCTCCACAGGGTTGTCTGGGTTTGCCAGGTTGTAGGTTCCAATGTAACGGTCGTCGGTCTGCACATATCTTGTACCATCCTGCCGTTCGCCGATCACCAGTTCCCTGCCATCATCAAAAACCCATTTGTAGGTAGCTTTGTCTTCCGGAGCCATGTGGAAGATTGACTTGCTGTCAGGGAGCAGAGTTGCCCTTGCACCATTCAGATACTGCACAGGCTCATTCCGATTGCTCCACTTCTTAAGCATATCAGAGTCGGCAAAATACTTCTCAAGCAGAGCTGTATCATTGGCCACAATCCGGGCGCTGTAATGCTGGAATATATCTGGAACTGCAAGAATTTTGCCTGCAGTGCCGGAAAGGGAATCAACCGCCTCGTCATAACTCATATAACCATCAGAAAGGAGAGCCTCTGCCGCCTTTGAAGTATAGGTGCCATCTGCTTTTACTCCTATCATTTCAAGAAGAGAGTTTTTCCATACAATCTCAGAAAGCCTTTCCGGAGGGACTTCAACAACAGACGCCAAACCAGCCTGCAATGTCTCTCTCAATTTCTGATAGTTGTAAAGAAGATCCCCATCCTCCTGATATAGATTCAGATGGCCGTCCCATGCTACCTTGCCATCTCCTATAATCCGCCAGAAATCGCCGCTGGAAGCATAGTTGACCAATGCATTCACAAGCAGGTCTGTTATGTTGCCCCCTATCAATGATTCCACTTCATTTTTGATTAGAGTGATATCAGGATACTTGAAGCCGGAAGAGACAATATCGTAAGCCATCTTCGCATGCCCTATGACTGCATCTGCTGTCTCCAGAATCTGGAGAATGCCGTCATCCTTTCCATTGCGGAATGCCTCGTGAGCAAGGACAACAGCAGCCTTAAGCTGGTCTGATACAGAGCCGGATGGGATGAGGTTAAGGACGATATTTTTTATACCCTGATCATCTGTTGAGGTGTATGCAAAGGCATCCCCAAGCTCTCCATATTCCACAGCCGCTCCATCATCAAGGAGCAGGTTATACAAGTGTCCTATCTGATCCTGGATTTTACCCTCGGAGAAAAGAGCCCGCATTGTTATCTTGTTATCCCTGGAGAAATCGGAGCCGTGTCTTATTCTGTTGTCCTCCTTCAGAATATAGGATGATGCGATGGCAGACTCAACAGTTTTTTTACTTATGTCATAACCTCCTGATCCTATCTCGAAGATAGGGTCATCTCCACCTATATTCATCTCAAGGATTCCAATATGGTCGTTGATCTTAAGCACATTGAATTTAGCCTTTCCTGTGGTGGCAAGATCATACCCGGCATCGGTCAGGACGCCGGCAAAGCTTGCAACCTGCTGGGCTGCAAGCTGGTCTTCCCCCAGGAAGCCCGACAGTCTGCCGCTTATCCAGTTCCGCACCAGGCTGCCCAAAGTCTTTTTCGCATCGGGTTCCAGAGCTTTGTCAAAGGAGCTGCCATCAACAGCAGAAGCCGCAACCTGGTCCGCATATCCCTTTCCTGCAGAAACTGCGGTGGCCTGGATCAGCCTGGTGCCGGTGGCGGCAGACTGTGCCGGCTGGGCCGCATGGGCCAGAGAGCTGGTTCCCCAGCTGGAGGCGGCCAGTGCCATCCTTTTGTTCACATCCTTGACTGCATCCTCCAGGCTTTTCCCTGCGAAAATCATATCCAATCCTGCAAATGTGGTGCTGTCAAAAGCTGTCACCATCATACCCAGTGCCGGATTTATGGAGCTGAATATATTGCAGACAATCTGACCGCCCTGTCTGATAGTCGGAACAGCAAAAAGCATATTGTCGCTCTTGCCGTCATTGTCGCTGTCCTCATCCCACAGTGTCTGCATATAGAACGGAACATCAATGGCTGCCAGTCCTCTGCCCAGCCTTCCTTCGTTCTTATAGAAAAGCTCAAAGATACGTCCATATTCACCATATCCTTTCTTCACGACTTTCTCTGGATCTGAACTGGACATGACAGGTACATAACCTATGTGCATCGCAAAAAGGCCTTTTACACCAGAGTAATCTGAATACTGGGCAGATCCGCGGAACCCTTCCTCTGCCTGCCTCATATATGCAAGCATATCCTGATCAAAGCCGCTCCAAGAAGTAGCCTCCAGGCTGTCGCTCTTTCCGAACACCACCATCCTATACCTGTCTATGGCAGTCTCAGCCTTCTCAATCAGAGCCGCAAGCTGCACCAGATCAAGTCCTTCTATGCAAGAGGGGGAGAGATCAACTCCTAAATTGAAGACTGGAGCGCTGAACCACCGGTACCCCTCTATACTTTGATTCTCATGCTCGATACCCCCCAGAAGGCTTTCGCCGATTATCACCTTGCGCTTAAATTTGGCACCATGTCTGACATACCCTTTCCCCTCCAGCAGATCTGTTATCCTTTTATCTGCAGTCTGGTTTGCCTTCTCGATATGAGATAGCATCTGATTCTCCAGATCATCTACAGCTGTCGACATCTGAAGTGCCACAAGATAAGTGCTGTGCTTAAGGACATCCTCTATAAAGTCTTCCTCTGCAGATGCAGACTTCAAAGTCTCAAGCTGAATTCTGCTCTTCATCCCGGTCCTGATCTTCTCAAGCATACCTTCCCATTTATCTGCAGCAAGGGCCAGAAGGTTCTCGGTCATAACATCCCAGGAGGCAGCATCATCTGACAACTCTTTATATGTCATTTTCAGATTGTCCGCCATTTTTCCAACAGAATACTCTGCCATCTCCTGGTAGCTGCTCATAAGCTCAATTCCAGTCAGCTTCATTATCATAAGACGGTTTGAGGAGCTGCAATAATCATCAAGTCTATCCAGCTGCCCCAAGCTTATGCAGATATTCTCATTCATAATCAGGGATGAAAGATTTGAAAGGAGGGATAAAAAGCCTTTCCTCTCCTTAGAGTTCAGCCGATTGAAATATTTTTCCAGCACAGTCTCATCAGCTAAAGCCAGCCCCGTACATTCCCTGCACTTTGAAATAAACTCATCAAAGCTGTAACTTGTCTCCTCGTCCAAGGTCATAGCCGCAAGAGCCTCATATTTGTCCTTTGACTCCAGTTCGCCCTTGATATAGCTGACAGTCTCCATAATATCAGAACGCTCCTTATTTCCATCTATATCAGCCATAGCCTTGCGCATGCTTTTCATTTTCTTGGATTTACGGGTGAATAAATTATAAATAGCGTGATTCTTCTCGTAATTCTCTTCTTTCTCCTTTGACACATCCCACAGGTAATCGTGGGCAACATCGCTCACATCCTTTCCTATGAAAGCGATATCAAACTGAGCGCTGCCGTTGTTTATCGAGTCTTCGAAATAGGTATACAGCCTTAATTTCTCAGGATCCCCCGCTATTTCATTGTAAGCAGCCTGGGCCTGAGCTGATGTGTAATCCTCCGGATGACTGAATGCATAACCATAGCTTTTAAGCTTCTGGAAGTTCTGGTCGCTGTATATTGCCACATCAATGCTCTTGAACCCTGAATTGTGCAGGCTCCGCCAGTAATAAGCCAGGGAGAATTCCCGAAGCAGAGAATTGTTCATTTTTTGAACAAATTCAAAAGCTATGCTCCCCCCATCCTTGAACAGCTGGTCTGCAAGCCTACGTTCTGCATTCTGTCCAGCCATGACAGACTGGGCATACAGATCCTCGGCCTTTGCTTCCGCAGTCTCTGCAGCCTTGTTGAGATAGAGAACAGACTGAACTAAATCTGCGTCCTGGCCTCCATCCTTAGATACAGCATTCTGCTGTGCCAGCAGAACAGCTTTATCATATTTTTCTGTTGCCTCTGCCAAAGCTTTTTCTGCTTCATTCAAGGATTTAAGAGCATCCTCTGGAGTGCTGTCCGGAGAAAGTATGTATTCCCTCTTTCTATCCTGAAACTTGAAGTTCATGACTGCACCGGCATACTGCTCATAAAGGGCCTTGCTCTCTTCCGATTTTCTGCTGTATTCATCGGTCAGGTTCTGATATGTATCCTGATCAAAATTCTTTTCATCATTCAGCTTATCTGCCAGCTCCTTTAAAGAAGCAACCGAATCTTTATAGGCCTTATCTGCATCGGCCATTGCCTTCTCGGCCTCGCCATATGCATCATATATCTCTTCTCTGACAGCATTTCCAGAACTGATATCAAGGGCAAATTCATATACCTTCCTGGCTATCTCAGCATTAAGGGCCAGAGAATCCACCTCTGCCTTAAGCTGATAAAGCTGCATATCTGCACTGTCGGGCCATCCGGCGCCCCGTATCTCGCTCTCTATGCCAGACATGCTCTGCCGTATCTCCACCTCCCTGGCATTGCATTTGGAAACAGCATCAGCCCAGAAAGATGCCTGCTGAGTATAGGCCGTTATTTTTTCATTCTGCTGAGAAATCAGGCTGTTCAAAGCATTCTTCTGATTGGCAAGACGGGTTTTCTCTGCCTCCCAGCTCTGTATCTCTGCCTGACAGGCAGCAATCTTCTTGTTGTACTGGCTGATCTCATACTCATTATCATATTCATTGCTTTCACTCATGAAAGCATAAAGCGTCAAAATACGTTTCTTATAGAATTCAATATTATCTTGATTGCTCTTTATTTTTTTATTTAAGTTTGAGATAGAATTGTTACAGCTGCTGACACTGGCCTGAAGCTCTGCCTTATAATTCTCAAGACGGGTTTTCTCGTTCAGACAGCTCTGCCGGTTAGATGCTGCCTGATCTTTTACTCCTTTGACAGTATTGAACTGTGCAAACACCGCGTCCATCCGAGTCTGGAGCAGCTGAGCATTCTGGTCAAAAGCCAAGCGGGTCTGCTCCAAGGTCTCTTCCATCTCATTGAAGAAAGAAGAGGCTCTGCCGTCCAGGATTGTCTTCCCTGTCTGGATAACAGAATCAAGCTCCGCAAACCAGCTGTTTCTGCTCTCTGCAAACTCGGCCATAGCATTGCTCAGAGCCGATTCTTCTTCCAGGCTCTGAGAAGATGTCAATCTGTTCCAGTCAATATTAGAGCCGAGGGTCTGGGTTGAATATGCATTCCATTGAGACATTCCGGAGTCAAATGTACTGTCCCATGTTTCCTGAAGCTCCTGCAGGCTGGTATCTGACACAGATGCAATTTCTTCAAACATATCCTCCATTTTCTTTTTCCCGGTCTTCTCATCATTGGAACCAGCATTTTCTACCCGGAGCTGGGAAGCCAACAATCTCCTCTCCCCTGCCAGAAACAAAGTCTCCAATTCCTTGTGCACTCTGCTCTTATAATCTGCAAAAAATTCGGCCACCCGGGTCTGGGCAGCATCTGGCAACGATGCAGCCATCTGTGCATAGACTGCACTTGCGGCCTCTTCCCATCTCTGATAAAGATTCTGGAGTGAAGAATCTCCTGAAGCCTTCCAGTTGGCAAGGATACCAGACATATCATCCTGCCCTGCTGTCCCGCGGGTCAGACTGACTGCCTGTTCCGACAGCTGATCGGAGAACCGCTGGATATCGGGAGACACTATCCTGGCTTCTATCTGTCTCCACAGCCAGGATGAATACATCCTGTCCCAATCCTCTGAGTCCTTTTTTCCAAACCGGTCAGATATCTCGTGCCACCGGTTCTCGTTCTGTTCCGACATAGCCCGTCGGAAAAGTTCATTATTCTGCCCTGCGGCAAAACAGGAACACCAGGCAAAAATCAAAACCACAAAAACAGACTTTTTCATAAAACACCTCCGACTGTTTTAACTGCAAAAAAGTTGTTTTTGATTTGACTTTTTGAAAAATTTTTAAAAAAATTTTGAAATTGTTTCTGTTGTAAAGTTTTACAGAAGAAAGCCCCAACGTTGACAACTCCCCTTTTTAAGGCTATCCTTATAGCAACATGAAAGTTGCACATATTCACAGCGGTATCAGAGGCATTGCCTCCTACGCCCTGAACATATATAGATATTTTGAGCAGATCAACCAGGAGACTCTGGTGGTCAGCGAGGCAAAGTGGACAAAGCAGGCCATCCCTGTGTATGAGCCGGATTCCTGGCTTATCGGCGGCATAATTCCATGGGCAAAGCATCCGGACGAAGTTCTGGAGCGGCTTAAGGAATTCCAGCCCGACATCATCCACCACCATCACCCATCAGGAAGATTAGATTTCTCAATTGAGCGGTTCCGCCAGGAGCTTGATGTACCATTGATCTGCACCTTCCATATGTCTGTAGGTTCCAAGAAATATATGGTGGACAAATTTATGAATGGTTTTTTCAATATAACCAAACGGAACTTCAAGAATGCAACCTGCTATGTGGCTATCAGTAAATTTGTAAAGAAGCAGCTGGAAGAAATCGGCGGCATTCCTAAAGACCGCATTATACTGCTCTATGCCGGAGTGAATCCCGATATTTTCAAACCTGTGGAATATACCCCCCACGATACTCTGGAGATCACCTTTGTGGGACAGATCACATTGGAAAAAGGAATCGATATGCTGATCGACGTGGTACGGCGTCTTTCCCAGGAGCGCAAGGTGCGGCTCAACATAATCGGCAACGGCACCTTGAAACCGATCCTGATGAAGAAGACCGAAGGGGATCCATGCATAAACTGGGTGGGTTTCCTCAAGAGCCCCCAGGAAGTAAGCCAGTTCTATGCCAACTCTGATGTGACTGTGCTCCCGGTGCGGTGGGATGAGGCTTTCTCCTACATTCCTCTGGAGACTATGGCCAGCGGCACACCTCTGATTGCATCCCGGTGCGGTGGGAATCCCGAGACTGTCACTGACGGCGAGACAGGCTTCCTCTTTACTCCTGGTATGGCTGACGAACTATACGACATCCTTAAGAAAGTTGAGATTAAACAGCTGTGGGATATGGGGCAGAAGGGACGGGAGCTTATACTCAGGCGTCACACCCTGAAACTGTTTGGTGATAAATATAAATCCCTGTACGAGAATGTGCTGGCTGATCCTTCCCATCTGCACCAGATAGACTAAAGAACATTTTCTTTTGTGCTCAAGACACTGGCGGCAGCTTTTGTACCCAGCTTACAAGCATCGGCAATAGACAACCGACGGAGAAGGCCAACAGAGGTTCCTGCAAAAAAAGCATCTCCTGCTCCTGTTGTATCCACCACAGTGATCGGCTGCGCAGGGCAATGTCCTGCCTCTCCATCCGCAGTGGCATAGACAGCTCCTTCTGAATCTATTGTGACAACCATGGCTTTCATCCCTATCCTTTCAAGCTCTGACTTAAGCAGGTCAAGCATTCCCCGGGGCGACAAGCCTTCTGTCTTTTTTTCGAAGAAAATCTCAGCTTCCAGCCGGTTGCAGAAAAAGCAGGTTGTCTTTCTGATATAATCGATGCGCTCTTTAGCAATAGTCATGTTGGAGATGACAGCATAGACTGGAATGCCATATTTCTCTGCCAGGCTCATTGTGATGTCAACAATAGGCTCATCTATATCTATCTCCAGAAGAATTCCGGCAGCCTCTTTAAAAATCTGTTCCTCATTTGACCTAAGAATGTCGCAGATAGGCAGAAGGTCGGGACGCTTAGATATGCTGCCGCACAGTTCTCCATGGCCATCAAAGACAGCCATCCAGGTGCCCATACCATTTTCTGTTGATTTCACATAGCCGGTCTTAACATTGACATCCTCAAGATGCCTGACCACATCTGAGGCAACACCGCTTTTATCCACCAGGCTTACAAGTACAGAATCCTCACCCAGCTTAGCCACATCCTCGGCAATGTTTCTTGCAACGCCTCCATGGAAATACTTTATATCTCCTGCATTCCTGCCTGTAGGGAAATATTCTCCATCAGGATACCCCTTGATATCTACATAGACTGTTCCGACAGTTACAATTTTCATACTTATTTACTCTGCAGCCTGGATTCGTAGAAATTTTTTCCCAGATTGAGAAGTGCCTCTCTTGTGTTCATGGCAGGGTCGTCCATCACTGCCTCGAGAAGATAATTCAGGACCAGCCCAAGAGAAGGTCCCTTAGGTATTCCACATTCTTTCACCAGCATATTGCCGTTGACAGCCAAGTCCTTGAGAGTAAGGGCCGGGGTCTCCTTGGCAATTGCATCTACACGTCGGGACAGGGCAATATCCTCAGGAGTGCAGGCATAGGTCTTGTCCCCGATGGCACCGGCCCGGTCTGCAAAACGCAGCTTGAAAAGATCAGACATATTCCCAAGTCCCACACGGGCTATGAACCGCCGCACTGCACCATCTGTCCAGTCTTCGGTATAGTGGAACATGTGGTTCTTTATCAGATGGCATATTCTGTTTTCATCTGCCTTGGAGAACTTGAGCCGGCGCAGGATATCGTGGGCCATCTCCTCTCCCACATTCTCGTGGCCATAGAAGGTATTGATTCCATCCCGGACCTTGAAGCAGCGCGGCTTGCCTATATCGTGGAGCAGCGCCGCCATACGGAGCACCGGATCCTTCTCCATGAAATCGCAGGAATAGATAGCGTGATGGAACACATCAAACTGATGCCTGTCCCGCTGCTCAATCCCCACTCCCTCAAGAAGCTCGGGCAGAACATACTCCAGAATCTCTGTCTTCTGCATATAGAGGAATGCTATGGAAGGATGACTGGCTGACATGGTCTTCAGGAGCTCGTCCCTTATCCTTTCTTTTGAGATATTCTTCAGGTGGTCACGGTTGTGGAGCATTCCCTGAAGTGTCACGGGCTCAATCTCAAATTCAAGCTGTGCCGCAAAACGGCAGGCTCTCAAGATGCGGAGGCCATCCTCGGCAAAACGCTCGTCCGGGTTTCCGATGGCCCGTATAACGCCCTTCTTAAGGTCTTCCATACCGCCGTGGGCATCGATGATATTGCCGTTCCTGACATCGATTGCCATGGCGTTGATTGTGAAGTCACGCCTCTTAAGATCCTCGTAGATATCGGTGCAGTATGTGATACTGTCAGGATGGCGTGAATTTGAGTACTTGCCATCCATCCTGTATGTGGTGACTTCGAAGGAATTGCCCTTGAAAAGGACAGTTACAGTTCCGTGCTCGATGCCGGTGGGGATAACCTTATGGAAAATTGCAGTTATCTGCTGAGGTGTGGCATTAGTGGTGAAGTCGTAATCATCGGGAGGAAGTCCCCGCTTCAAGTTGCGTACTGCTCCCCCCACCAGATAAATCTCATATCCGGCACGGAATACGATACTGGCAAATTCTTTGACTTCACTTGGAAATGTCACTGAGTCCCCTCTGTTATTTTCTCTTGATGATCTTCACCAGGTTGTCGGCAGTGAATCCGAACTTAGCTGCTACATCTGCATACTTACCGGACTCGCCGAAGGTGGTGACAGCAAGGATATCCTTGTCATCTGCATAGCCCTTCCAGCCGGTCGGAACACCGCACTCTGCAACAACTACCCGCACTCCCTTTGGAAGAATCCTGTTCTTGAAAGCATCGCTCTGAGCCTCGAACAGTTCGCGGCAAGGCATGGAGACAACCCGCACCTTCTTCTTTGTCTTTGCGGCGGCCTCCACAGCAAGGGAAACCTCAGAACCGGTTGCGACAACAACCACATCCGGTGTCCCTTTGCAATCTTTGACAATATAAGCACCCTTGCGCATATTCTTCTTCCACTGCTTGTCATCCTTTGGATAAACTGTGATGTTCTGCCGTGTGAATGCCATGCAGGTAGGCTTGTCCTGTGCCCCAAGAGCCATAAGCCATGCAATCTCTGTCTCCTGTGCATCGCCCGGGCGGATAACCTGTGTATTTGGAATCACGCGCAGGGACTCAAGCTGCTCCACTGGCTGATGGGTCGGGCCATCCTCGCCAACATATATTGAGTCATGTGTAAGGATGAAGATTGTCGGAATCTTCATGATAGCTGCAAGGCGCACTGTAGGCCGCAGGTAGTCGGCAAAGGACATGAATGTGGCACAGTAGGAGCGGAGACCGCCGTGAAGGATAAGGCCGTTTGCGATACCGCCCATTGCGTGTTCACGGATACCGAAGTGGAGTGTCCTGCCCTTTCTGTTCTCCTTGGAGAAATCGCCGTTGTCCGGCACCACTGTATTGTTGGATGGAGCCAGGTCTGCAGAGCCGCCCACCAGGTTAGGGAATGCGGCGCAAAGGCTTACCAGGGTCTTTCCGCTGGCACTGCGGGTTGCAATCTTGTCCCCCACGTTGAACTTAGGCAGCTTGATATCTTCGAATGTGCCGTTCATCATGAATGCGCACCATTCTTTCACAAGTTCCGGATTTGCTTTCTTCCATGCATCGAAAGTCTTGCTCCAGCTGTCATAATCCTTCTTCCAGCCTTTGGCTTTCTCCTTGAAGTACTCCTTGGCCTCCGGGAAGATATAGAAAGACTTATCTGCCGGAATTCCCAATGCCTTCCGGGCTGCAAGAACCTCCTCATCCCCAAGGGGAGCACCGTGAACCTTATGGCTTCCTGCCAGGTTCGGAGCACCCTTTCCGATTACAGACTTGAGGGAGATGAGTGTAGGTCTCTTTGTATCTTTCTTTGCCTGGGCAACCAGCTTGAGGATACCCTCGACATCGTATGCATCGCCGGAGAGCACCTGCCAGTTGTATGCGGCAAAACGTGCCTTTACATCCTCGGTGAATGCCAATTTTGTGGAGCCTTCGATTGTGATTCCGTTGTCGTCGTAGAATACGATGAGCTTGCCCAGGCCCAAGTTGCCGGCCAGGGATGCAGCTTCGGATGTAAGGCCTTCCATCATACAGCCGTCGCCGGAAAGAACATAGGTGTAATGGTCGATGATCTTGTGCTGTTTTGTGTTGAATCTTGCTGCCAGCATAGCCTCGGCAATTGCCATACCAACTGCATTTGTGAATCCTGCGCCAAGAGGACCTGTGGTGGTCTCCACGCCGTCGGTCATACCATACTCAGGATGTCCTGGAGTGTTTGAGCCCAGCTGCCGGAAGTTCTTGATATCATCAAGTGACACACCGTAGCCGGAAAGATGCAGCAGGCTGTAAAGGAGTGCAGAACCATGTCCTGCGGAAAGAACAAACCTATCCCGGTCAATCCATTTAGAGTCTTTTGGATTGTGCTTTAAAACCTCACCGAAAATAACTGCGCCAAGCTCGGCACATCCCATAGGGAGTCCCGGGTGTCCTGACTTTGCCTTCTGAATCATATCCATGGAAAGGGCACGGATAGAGTTGGCTACTGCCGCAATTGCTTTTTTATTCATTGATTTCCTCCAGAGAAAATACAGTAGTATGCTTTCTTGTATCATATAAACTTTTATATAAAAATAAAAGGGGCATTTTTATCCTACTTGCAAAAAGGAGGAAAAATCATAAAAATATCAATATGGGAAAGGCAAAGTACACTCTGTCAGTCATAGCTGCAGGAGTCCTGTGGGGCATCATAAGCATCTTCATCAAGGGACTGAATGCAGGCAATCTGTCGCCGATCCAGATACTTCAGCTCCGGGCCATCATAGCATCAGTCATCATGGCGCCATACCTTTTTATCACAGACAGAAAGCTGCTGCACTTCAATCTTAAGGATATCTGGATGTTCATAGGCACCGGGGTCATCAGCCTTACCTTCTTCTCCCTGTGCTATTTCCAGACCATAATAGAATCGGGGGCATCGGTGGCTGTAATACTGCTTTACACATCCCCCATCTTCGTCATCCTCTTTTCCCGGGCGCTGTTCAAGGAGAAGATCACAGCAGTCAAACTTACAGCGCTGATAATGACATTCATCGGGTGCATTTTGGTTTCCGGTCTTGGCAGGGATGGTGGCGGTATCACAGCAAAAGGGTTCATAATCGGGCTTGGCTCCGGCCTTGGTTATGCCCTCTATTCCATATTCAGCCGTTATGCACTTGAGAAATACCATGTGCTCACCATAACTTTCTACACATTTCTATTTTCCGGATTAAGCATAATCCCATTCTCGGGGCTCAGTATGAGCGGCGGAATGATGCAGCCCCAGCTGCTGCTCTATGGTGTGGGAGTCGCATTGTTCTGCACAGTGCTCCCCTACCTTTTCTACACCTACGGAATGATCCGCATCGAGACCGGCAAGGCAGCAATTCTGGTGACTGTGGAGCCCCTTGTAGGCACACTGGTAGGATGCGGGCTTTACGGAGAGCCTATGACTCTGATAAAAGCCATCGGCATTCTCCTGACCTTCGGTGCTGTGATTCTTTTAGGACTTAAAAAGTAAGATCGTTGTCAAACAGCGGTGTGGAGAAATAGCGTTCTGCTGTGTCGGGGAGCACTGTCACCACAGTCTTGCCCTTTCCCAGCTTCTTTGCCAGTTCCAGGGCAGCGGCAACATTGGTGCCACTTGAGATGCCGCACATGATTCCCTCTTTCCTGGCCAGGTTCCGTGATGTCCGGATTGCCATCTCGTCGGTCACAATGAAGATATCATCATAGATAGAGCGGTTCAGATTCTCAGGGATGATACCGTCGCCTATTCCCATCTGCAGGTGTGTTCCGATGTTGCCGCCTGCCAGGATTGCCGCATTCTGGGGCTCCACCGCCCAGATTGTGATATCTGGGTTGGCCTCCTTGAGCCGCTCTCCAATGCCAGATATAGTACCGCCGGTGCCGATGCCGGAGCAGAAGCCGTGGATAGGGCCGTCCACCTGGTCAAGGATCTCCTGGGCGGTCTGAGTCCGCTGGATTGCAGGGTTGGCTGGGTTTACAAACTGCTGTGGAATAAAAACGTGAGGATTCTTCTGGCTCATCCGCACAGCGGTGTTAAGGCATTCCTCCATACAGGCGCCTATATCGCCGGCATCGTGTATAAGCCTTACCTCTGCGCCGTAATGGCGGATGATCTTACGCCTCTCCTCGCTGACAGAGTCAGGCATGATGATGACAGTCTTGTATCCACGGACCGCACCCACAAGAGCAAGGCCGATTCCCTGGTTGCCGCTGGTGGGCTCCACGATGACAGTATCCTTGTTCACAATACCGCGCCGCTCCGCATCCAGAATCATATTCCAGGCGGTGCGGGTCTTTATGGATCCGCCCACATTGAGCCCTTCAAATTTTACAAGCACTCTGGCAGAGTTGGCGCTGACCATCCTGTTCAGCTGTATAAGAGGTGTGTTTCCCATTGCATCAAGGATTGTTCTGCAGATCACGATGTCATCCTCCCCTGTTTCTAAAGTTGTTCAAATATTGAACAAGAGATCCTCGTATGTGGCAAATGGCCAGTATGTCTTTCCCACTACCCTCTCAAGAGCATCACCGTAGGAGCGGAGCACCTTCATTGTTTTGAAGACCTTGTCCCTGTATGCGCATGCCTTCTCAAACGGATCAGAAATCTCGTGAGCATTCTTAAGCTCCTTCTCCAGAGTCAGGCAGGTCTGCATGAACTTATCAACGCTGTCCATTATGGAGGCAATCATCTCCTCCTCCCTTGAGAGCGGACACTTGACGCCAGACTCCTTCACCTCGTTGACTGTGGCGGCAACATCATGAACATATTTGAGAGTTGCCGGAACTATATCTTTGCGGGCCATCTGGAGCATTACGGTAGCTTCCATCTTTATCTGGCGGCTGTAGACCTGCAGGTAGATATTATAGCGGGCCTCAAGCTCCTGTCGGGTAAGGACATTCATCCTCTCGAAGACCTCGATTGCCTCTGGCTTAAGAATCTCTGCAATTGCATCCACGTTGTTGGTGATGTTGGGCAGACCCCTGCGCTCAGCCTCTGCTTTCCATTCATCGGAATAGCCGTTTCCATTGAAGATCACCCGCTTATGGGCCTTATATGTGTCGATGATCAGCTTAAGGATAGTGTCTGATTTCTTCTTGGATTTCTCAAGCTCTGCGGCAAACTCATCCAGCACAGATGCCATAATTGTGTTGATAACTGTATTAGGCTTTGCGATGGAAGCAGAGGAACCCACCATACGGAACTCGAACTTGTTTCCGGTGAATGCCATGGGGCTTGTCCTGTTGCGGTCTGTGGAGTCCTTAAGCACAGTAGGAAGGGAGTTTACGCCGAACTGAATCTTGCCCACCTTGGCAGATGTTATGTCCTCGTGCTTGGAAAGCTTCTCAAGAATCTCCTCAAGCTCGCCGCCAAGATAAACAGAGATGACAGCTGGTGGAGCCTCGGAACCGCCCAGCCGGTAGTCGTTGCCTGCATTGCTTGCAGAGAACCGCAGCAGCCCGGCATACTTGTCACAGGCCTTGATGAAGGCACAGAGGAACAGGAGGAACTGGGTGTTGGACTTAGGGTCGTCACCCGGATCCATCAGGTTGGTTCCGTCGTCTGTTGTAAGAGACCAGTTGTTGTGCTTGCCGCTTCCGTTCACACCCTCGAAAGGCTTTTCGTTAAGAAGCACTGCAAGACCGTGCCGCTTTGCCACCTTGCGGAGAATAAGCATGGTCAGCTGGTTCTGGTCGGTAGCCACATTGACTGTGGAATAGATTGGTGCTATCTCGAACTGGTTCGGAGCCACCTCGTTATGCTGGGTCTTGGCAGGAATACCCATCCTCCACAGCTCGCAGTTAAGCTCCCGCATGAAATCTGCGACTTTAAGCTGGATGTTGCCGTAGTAATGGCTGTTCAGTTCCTGTCCCTTTCCAGGCATGGATCCGTAGAGGGTACGCTTGCAGAGCACCAGGTCGGATCTTGTGTCATAATATTTGCGGTCCACCAGGAAGTATTCCTGCTCAGGACCCACAGAGGCAGATACTCTCTTTACAGTCTTATTCCCAATAGAGCGCAGAAGCCGTACGCTGGCCTTGTCCAGGGCATTCATGGATTTGAGGAGAGGTCCCTTCTTGTCCAGAGACTCACCGGTATATGAGAAGAATGCGGTAGGAATGTTCAGGGTGACACCTGTGTTGTCTGACATAAGGAAGGCTGGAGATGTGGTGTCCCATGCTGTATATCCCCTTGCCTCGAAAGTGGCCCGGAGACCGCCGGATGGGAAGGATGAAGCATCGGATTCTCCCTTGATGAGCTCTTTCCCGGAGAATTCAAGGATAACCTTTCCGTCTTCTGTGGGCGAAATGAAGGAATCGTGTTTTTCTGCTGTAAGATCATTGAGGGGCTGGAACCAGTGGGTAAAGTGGGTTGCTCCTTTGGATACTGCCCAGTTTTTCATGGCACTGGCAACTGCATTGGCTGTCTCCAGGGTCAGCTCCTTGTTTCCCTGCTGTACCTCCTTGAGCTCTTTGTATACTGCCTTTGGCAGCATCTCTCTCATGGTTGCATCATTAAAACAATTCTCACCATAGATGTCGTGCAGTGATGTCTTACTGAAATCAACGATTCTGTTATTTTCCATTCTTTCTCCCGATTGTTAAAATCAATTTACAATGTTATATTTTCATACAAGAAATTTCAATCTACATAGGATATATTATGGCAAAAAAAATATTTATTTTTGATTACGATGGAGTTATTGCCGACTCCCTTGATATGTGCATCGAGGCCTTCAATACTCTTAAGAAGAAATATGGTTTTCCCGGAGAACTGACCAAGGAGGCCATAGAGAAGCTGCCTCATGTGACTGCAGAGGCCGCTTTCGGGCTTTTAGGAGTATCTGCAGAAGATAAACATCTTTACACCGGCGAACTTATGACAATGCTTCAGGCCAATGCCATAAAGGCAAAGATTTTTGACGGCATCGGAGATATTTTCAGGATGGTGAAGGAATCAGGGGCATACCTGGCCATAAACACTGCAAACGGATCAGGGACTGTAAAGAAGAGACTCCAGATGGCAGGCCTTGCCGAACTGCCCGATTACATAGTGGGAGCCGACACTCCTGGCAACAAATCGGAAAAGATCGCCCACATAATGGAAAAGCTTTCTGCAGACCCCGATGACACCTATATGATAGGCGATTCCATGGGGGACATAACAGAGGGGAGAAAGGCAGGAGCCCACACCATTGCTGTGACCTATGGCTGGCAGCCAAGAGCAACACTGGAGGCAGTCAATCCGGAGTATATCTGCGACACCATGGAAGAGCTGAAAATGCTGGTGCAAAAAAAAAGCCGGGTATAAACCCGAGCCATAAGTAAGGATACCCCAACGGGGTAAGCGCCCGATCGGAATCGAACCGACATCATCAGCTTGGAGGGCTGAGGTAATAGCCATTATACCACAGGCGCGAACAAGATATTTTATACAAAATCAAAAATAAATTGTCAATAGAGTTATTGAACAAACATACCCAATACAGTAAAGTTCGATTAAAGGAGAGATTATGGCTATCAGAGGAGAAATTTTTTCATCACAGGTTCAGACTGAAAAGAGAACTTATTTCTTCAATGTGAAGGAGAACAGGACAGGAAGCCATTTCCTGAACCTTGTTGAGAGCACCAAGAAGCCTGATGGTTCCTTCGAACGTCACTCCATCATGGTATATGAGGAAGATATAGAAAAATTCATGCGGGAGCTGAACAGAGCCTTCAAGGTCTTCAAGAGACAGAGACCCGAAAACTCTTCCGATGAATAGGGCTTAATCCATACTTTGCCACAGCCTCCCGGTGGGCTTTGGTAGGATACCCTTTATGCTTCTCGAATCCATACCGGCCATCAATCTTTGAATAATCCACCATCCATTTGTCACGCTGCACCTTGGCCAGAATAGAGGCAGCCATTATCTCGTGAATCTTGTCGTCCCCTTTTATAATTGCCTCCATAGGGATATCGGTCTCAATCGGAGGAGTGAAGGTGCCATCCACAAGGATGCGGTCTGGATGCACAGGCACAGACATGGAGAGCCAGGCCCGCTTCATAGCAAGAAGAGATGCCTGAAGAATATTGATCTCATCAATCTCCTCTGGCCAGACCCAGCCTGTACCATAGGAAACTGCTTTCTGGATTATGATATCGTAGGCCTCTTGCCGCTTTTTCTCAGACAGCTTTTTGGAATCGGCCAGAATCTCCACCGGAAAGTCTGGAGGCAGTACCACGGCCGATGCCACCACAGGGCCAGCCAGCGGCCCCCGGCCCACTTCGTCCATTCCGCATATCATGGTCAGATACCCAGCCGTTTATTAAGCCAGTCTGCTACGCCAGGAATCTTCTTGAGCTCTGGAATCATAAGGCTGGCATTGTCTTTAAATGGATTGTCCTTCATCTCCAGAAGCTTGGCTACCGGCTCAAGCACCTCGGGCTTCTCGCCGTTCTTAACCCGCATCAGATAAACTGTAAGCTCATCGGGCAGCATAATGTTCTCGCCGTCCTCAAGGTCATAGAGCCTTCCAAGGGCTTTCTTGGTCTCTATGCCGAACCTGGAGCCAGGATTGGAGAGGATGCACTGCTCCATAAGGGGCTGGTCTTCCTTGGAAAGAAGGTTGTTCTTTCTGATAGATGTCCAAAGGTAATAGTAATATCCCTGGAAGAGGGGGAACTTGTCCTCAATGGCACCGAATGCATTTACAAGCTCGGGGCTTGTCTTGGAACTGTTCGCCCGACAGGACATCTGCAGATACGAGAAGTAGTTGAGCGGTACTTCTGGTGTTATTGAATCAAAGATCGCAGAGGCTCCATCGAAGTCCTCGTCAACATAAGCCCTGAAACCATCCAGAAATTTAACATGGGGAGAGCTTGCATCAAAATTCTTCTTTGCCTCATCCAGCGCAGTATAGATATTTTCGTCCTTGATCTTGTTCAGGAACCGCATCCTGTCCATCTCGGAGAAGGTGGCAATCAGGGCGCTGGTCATATATCCGGCCTGCTCCAGGGCCTGTGCCTGCTGTATTCCGGTGCCGGAGATGCTTGGCTGCCGGATAAGGAATTCATCTGCAATAGCCACCACTATGGAGAGGTTGTCTATGTTGTCAGGCTCGTTTCCCAACAGATAAAGCATATACACCATATCCTCGTTGGAGAACTTGCTGCTGGAGAGAGCCCATTGCTCCTTCATAAGCTTGAGGGCACTGATAGGATCTTCCTTGTCTGCATAAGCTTTGGCCATTGTCACAGTCACACCCAGAGGATCCTCCTGGTTGAAGCTCAGAGCCTGCTTGGCATAATCGATGCACTTATTGGGATCTTTGCTCTTAAAGGAGTACTGGGCCATATTGGTGTAGAACACATATTTCTCCCCATCGCTGGAAGATTTCTTGACCAGAGGCAGACCTGCCTTAAGGTAATCCCCTGCCAGCTTGACCTCGTCCTTCATAAGGAGCATTCCGGAAATATTGATCTTGAGCATAAGGACATTATTATACTTCTTATCCAGAGCAATCAGCCCTTCCAGAAGCTCATCCCCTGTCTTCTCTTTTATAAGGGCTTCCATCTCTGGAAGATAGCTGTCATCCACCTTCTTTGAACAGGAAGGGAATGCCACCAGGACGATGAAAAGTATAAGCACCAGTTTCTTAAACATGTGATCCTCCGAATATATCAGTCAGCTCCTCAGGGCTATGTATCAAAATATCAGCACCGCATTCAAGAAGGGCTTTTGCAGATGCCTCCTTGTCGGGAGCAGAATAGGTTATACCTACAGCAGCAAAAGGATATCGGGAGCTTTTTGCCGCCTTCATGTCATCTCCCACATCTCCAAAATAGTACAATTTTTCCGCATCGGGATACAAGGAGGCAATGGAGTCCAGCATAAAGGGGGATGGCTTGCCCAGGGAGACCTGGCAGCCGGTCTTCTCCAGTATCCTTTTTTCCTCGGCCTCGCACTCATCAAAGGAAAATACTGTGGAAAACATATCAAGACCGTGCTTTTCAAGAGGATACAGAGCCTCGCTCTTCGGACGGCCTGTGGCTATGGCCAGCCGGTTGCCGGCTGCCAGCTTCTGCAGAATGGAGCGGGAAGTAAAAAGCTTCTCCTTCAGGATAAGCCCCTCCTGGAGGCAGTACTGCGGCTCAAACCCATAGGTCTCCTGGAACAGTTCCCGTCCCAGATATATCTCCTGGAATATCTGCTTTATCACATTGCCGCTGCCCACATCCCCGGCGTAGTACCTATCGGCGGCCTTGGAGAGCCGTCCGCTCTCCATTATGGCGGACAGAGGGCGCCGGCTGGCAGCCAGGTATTCCGCCATAGGGGCCACATCCCACTGCTCCCGCACCGCTCCACCAGGGCCAGCCTCCCCGCAGTCCGCCATAACCAGCAACAGGGATATGATCCGGTAGGTCATATCCCAGTCGTTGTTAAGGCCGCCGCTCTGCTTCACCGCCGCCAGCTCCTCCAGGGAGAACAGCGGCTCTTTCAGGAGTTCGCCACCCCTGCAGCCTTTAAGGAATGTATATGCAGCCTGCCGTGTCGCCTCCCGGTAAGAACCGGAGACATCCACAAGCACGCCATCCATATCAAAAACAAGAAGATTCATACTAAACTCTTTATTATTTCCGGCACCATCTGGATGGATTCCATGAAAATAAAATGCTTATCCTCATACTTTTTCCATCCATCCCGTGAGGCATCCACCAGAATCGGATAACGGGACCATTCCATAAGAGAAATATCATCCTGGCTTGCCCCTATTACAATAGTGTTCTCTGGCGAAAGACGCATGGTCTCCTCAAGAAATGCAATCTTGTCCGAGCCTGTCCTGAACCTGCAGGTATAATCCATAATCTGCCCGCTGTAGGAGGAGACATGGTTTCCCACAATGCCCCGGAACAGGTTATCGGCCCCCTTGAAGTAGAGAGAACTCTTTATCAGGGAATCGGTGCTGCAGCTTGCGATATAAAGCTCAAAGCCTTCGGCCTGAAGCTGACGCATCACCTGGAGTACAGCCTCAGAAATTTTTGCGCTGAGTATTTTTGAGACATTTTCAAGTATGATTGAAGGCTGTCCTGTGATAAGGGAACCTAAATGACCTCTTGTCCAGCTTAGAACAGCAGGACTTTTCTCATGCTTAAGCATGAAGGAGGCCATCAGTTTTTTCTTGAATAGAAGATAGTTGTTTGCACGGAGATAATCAATAAGGATATGGTCGCTGCTGTAAAAAGCAGAATACGGCATAAATGGAATTATTGTTCCATTATATCCCCATACAATGTTCATTTACCGTAGTTTGATTAACCTTTGATTCCGTACTTCTTGTTGAAGCGCTCTACTCTTCCTGCTGTGTCAACCAGCTTCTCCTTGCCTGTGAAGAAAGGATGGCAAGCGGAGCAGATTTCAACCTGGATATCCCCTACAGAAGAACCAGTCTCAATTACATTTCCACATGCGCATGTGATTTTAGCTGGCTTGTAATCTGGATGTATACCCTTTTTCATATATATTCCTCCAATTTATACGTCCATTGGACCTGTTGTGTTCATAGACCGTAAGAATGCTTCATTATTCTTTGTTTTTTGCATTCTGTCAATCAGCATTTCAATAATTTCTACATCATCCATAGGATTTATTACTTTCCTGAGCACCCAGATCTTCTTTAGTTCATCCTCTGAAAGGAGCAGATCCTCCCTTCTGGTGCCCGATTTCTTGATATTGATGGCCGGATAGAGACGACGGTCTGCAATCTTACGGTCCAGAACCATCTCCATGTTGCCGGTACCCTTGAACTCCTCAAAGATAACCTCATCCATGCGGCTTCCAGTCTCGATAAGGGCTGTAGCTATTATGGTAAGGCTTCCGCCGTTCTCTATGTTACGGGCTGCACCGAAGAACCGTTTAGGCTTGTGCAGGGCATTGGAATCAACACCACCGGAAAGGATCTTTCCCGAGGTGGGCACTGTCTGGTTGTAAGCTCTGGCCAGACGGGTTATGGAGTCCAGCAGGATAACTACATCCTTCTTATGCTCCACCATACGCTTTGCCCGCTCAATGACCATCTCGGCCACCTGCACATGGCGGGAAGCCTGCTCGTCGAATGTGGAGGCGATAACCTCCCCCTTTACGTTGCGCCGCATATCGGTAACTTCCTCTGGCCGCTCGTCTATAAGAAGCAGAATAAGGTTGATCTCCGGATGATTCTCGGTTATTGCATTTGCAATCTTCTGCAGAATCACTGTCTTTCCAGACCGGGGCGGGGATACAATAAGACCACGCTGTCCTTTTCCGATAGGACAGAAGAGGTTGATCATACGGGTACATGGGTCACCGGATGCAGTCTCCATATTGATCCGCTCATCCGGGAACAGTGGAATCAGGTTGTCGAAGGGGACTCTGGTCTGAGCCACCACAGGATCATCTCCGTTGATCTGCTCCACCCGAAGCATTGCAAAATATTTTTCTCCCTCTTTAGGAGGCCTGATCTGGCCTGATACGATGTCGCCGGTCTTAAGGTTGAAAAGCCGGATCTGGGATGGGGAGATATAGATGTCGTCAGAGCCCGGCAGATAGCTGTTCTGTGGTGAGCGGAGGAAACCGTAGCCCTCGGACAGTATCTCCAGGGAGCCATAGGCATAGATAATGCCGCCGCCAAGGGTATGAGACTTCAATATCTGGAATATAAGGTCCTGCTTTTTAAGACTTCCCAGGTTCTCGTGGGGGATTCCCATATCGAGAGCCTTCTGACGGAGCTCCAAAAGGCCCAGCTGGGTAAGGTCGTTGATGCTGAGCTTGCTGCGTCCTTCTGTGCTTTCTGGAATGGGATTGGCTGAAACAGCTGGTGCTGCAGGGGAAGGGGATGTTTCTTCCTTTCTATGCCTGCGGGCTATCACCCGTTTTTTCACAACTGCTGGTTCACTTACTTTTTTTTCTGGTTCAACTTTGTTTTCCAGGGTTTCCACCTGGTTCTCAATCTGGTTTTCTTCTTCAAACATAAAAAAAGAAAAACTCCTTTTTTCAAAATTCAACTATAAAACAATTATTTTTAATAAAGAGGTTCGTTTTGAACTGATTATTTGATTTTTGTATCTTTATTTAATTTTACTAACAACAGGGGAAATATGTCAACCCCCGATTTTTCAAGCCTGCAGGGACTTTTTCAGCTCTTCGCGGTTGGAGGCAAAGACATTTATATCCTGACCCGGCTTGATCATGCTGCATTTTCCTTCGAAGAAAACACCATCTGCAATCTTGAGCTTCGCTGCCTTGACGTCGCCGCACACATAGCTGCCGCTGGTCATCTCCAGCCGGTCCTCAACCACGATGTTCCCAATAACCCGCCCTGAGATAACCGCAGCATAAGCCTTGATATCGGCCTTGACCTCTGCCCCAGCCGCCACATTAAGGAATCCGGTGGAGTCTATTGTCCCCTTGAAAGAGCCGCAGATTCGCAGAGATTTGGAGAACTTCAGTGTCCCGTCCAGGGATGCGTCCTTGCCCAGAAGTGCTGCTGTTTTTTCTATATCTTTAGGAATTTTATTATTATTGGAAAACATATTCATACCTTCTTATTTATTTTCTTATACTTAAGCCCGGTTGTCAATAGCAGAAGACCAGCGGCAACGGCACACAGGACACCGAACCAGTCGCCCCACCTGGTGTACAAAGTCAGGGTGCTGTCATACACAGGGACATCGGCAATCAGGTAGCCCTCTATAAAAGGCTCCATCTCGGCGACCCGCCGGCCCGATGGATCAATGACACAGGTTATGCCGCTGTTGGTGCTCCGCACCACGGTCCGCCGGTTCTCGTAGGCCCGGAATGTGGCCATAGCCATGTGCTGCATCTCTGCCGGCACCGAGAAAGCCCAGCCGTCATTGGAAAGGTTCATTATCACCTGTGCCCCGTTCTGTACAAAGGCGCGGGATAAGTCGCCGAAGCTGTCCTCGAAGCATATAGGGGTGGAGAACTTGAAGCCGGCCGCATCAAACACAGTATACTCGGTGCCGGGAATCCAGAAGTGGGTATCCCAGTCCACCAGGAAGTTGTATATAAAAGGAAGCTGCTTCTTGTATGGGAAGTGCTCGGTGAAAGGAACCAGGTGGATTTTTCTGTACACCTTGGTTATCTCCCCTTTCTCGAAAAGGAGTGCCGAGTTGTGGTCCTGCCGCACCTGCTGCTTTTTCTCCTCGTCAAAACCCAGAACCCCCTCGTTGTTGCCCAGTACGAATGGCACTGTCTGCTTCTCCATGTAGGTCCGGAGCTCCTTCACCATTTTATAATACTCGGGGTCGGTGCGGTATCGGGTATGCCAGTCTATGGAGGGGACAAAAGAGGTCTCGGACCACACTACGATATCCGGTGGGCCGGCCTTGTCCTCCATAGCCTGGGTGCTCATCCTGGTAAGACGGCGCAGGGCCTCCCTGTAGGTGGCGTCTCCGCCCTGCCAGGGGTCTATGTTCTGCTGGATAAGGGCTGCTTTCTTAACGGTGCAGCCGGAATAGTCATATCCGGTGGCAAAGCCGTAGATCAGCACCAGGATGAAAACACCGCCGTAGGCGATGGCTGTAAGCTTTATATGGGGCTTTGCTCCATCAAGCAGTATATTGGCCAGCAGGGCGGAGGGGACTGCCAGCAGGGCCGAGACTCCCCATACTCCGGTTATGGCTGCCAGCCGGCCCACCAAGGGGACAGAGTACTGGGTGTAGCCCAGGATGCCATATGGGTAGCCCAAGAAGCCTTTGGTCCGCAGATATTCGTAGCCGATCCAGATGATGCACTGCACCAGGAAACCCCACTTGGGGAAAGCCATGTCTGCCAGCTTTAAAGCAGGGAACAGGAAGAAATAGTAAAATGCATATAATGCAGGAATTATCACAATTGCAGGGGGATAGAATATGCCCAGCCAGTAATTGAAAAGGACATAGGAGACAAGGCCATAGAGAAAGCCCCACAGAGGTGCTGTCTTAAGTCTGATATGCCGTACAGCCATGAACATGGGGGTCAGGGCGATATATCCGAAAACAGGAAACCCTTTGTCGCTTATGAATGAGGGAAATGATAATGCAAATAGGATTGCGGAGCAGAATAAAAGAAACAGTGGTTTACTTTTTTCTAAGCGCCCAGACACTGTTCTTCAGTTCCTTTCCAGGTCTAAATACTGCGGCTCCGTGAACCTCGACTGAGACTTGCTCTCCAGTCTTGGGGTTATGGGCTTTCTCCCTGCCCCGGCGGGTTCTTACTTCAAAAGTACCGAAGCCGCGTAATTCTACAGTTTGATCATTAAGTAGAGCTTTTTTAATCTCTTCAAAAACTTTGTCAACGATTATGTGGATATCTTTCTTAGTTATATCGAATCCTGTGTCGTTATAGATGTTTTCTACTACGTCGTTTTTTGTAACTTTCTTTTCCACATTCACTCCAAAATTACAATCAGGATTGATATAACCGTCAATCAGCCGGCATTCAGCTTGTTAAGCTTCTTTGCCAATCTTGATTTCTTTCTTGCAACAGTGTTCTTGTGGTAAATGCCTTTTCCAGCAGCTGTATCCATCTTCTTAGAAATAAGGATGAATGTCTTTTCAGCTTCGGCTTTGTCATTTCCCTCAACTGCGGCAGTAAAATCTTTGATATAAGTTTTGACTTCGCTCTTTGTCATCTTGTTTCTAAGATGTCTTTTCAAACTCTGTCTGTACCTTTTCTCTGACAACGATTTACTCCTTAAATTAAGTTATTCGAAATTAACAGATAAAAATCAGATAGTCAATATGACTGCCGACTCTTATTTGAAATCGCTTGGTTTACGTTCCTGTCTCTTGCATTTCTCGCATTCAGCATAGTTTTTCTTCTTGCCGTTTGCAAAGACAGTCTTCATTTTGATCTCGCCACCGCATGGACACAAAAACTTATGAGTTGATGAACCAACACGTGAGTTCTTACTTACTTGTCCCATGAATCTCCTCCAAAAAAAGTAATACAGTGTTTAAATATATTGACAACAAACATTTATGTCAAGAACTGTTATTTAGGCTCTTCTGTCACAAGCCATATCTTTTTCTCCGGGTCGAACATGAATCCGGAGATAGGCATCACAAAGCCGGCACCGTCGGCTGCAGTTATCTTCACTGTCTTGGTCAGGATGTTGATCTCTGCCACCCTGTAGGTCTTGTCCTCGAACACTACCCGGCTTCCTTCGTTGGGGTACTTCTTCCGCTCCTCGGCATAGAAGTCATACTCGTAGGCCAGGCAGCACAGAAGGCGGCCGCAGGCACCCGATATCTTCATGGAATTGAGGGAAAGGTTCTGGTCCTTGGCCATCTTTATGGATACGGTCCGCAGCTTGTCGGTGATTCCATGACAGCAGTAGTCCCTGCCGCACATTCCCAGGCCTCCGCATACCATGGCCTCGTCCCGGACACCAATCTGGCGCAGCTCTATGCGGATGCGGAACACAACCACCAGGTCCTTCACCAGCGCACGGAAATCGATACGGTTGTCGGCAGTGAAGAAGAACATAACCTTAGGGTCATCCAGAAGGTAATGAGCCGATACCAGCTTCATCTCCAGCTTGTGATCCGCAATCTTCTGGGCGCAGATCTTAAAAGCCTCCTTCTCCCTTTCGCAGTTTGTCTCGTACCGTTTCATGTCGGCCTCGGTAGCCTTGCGGATAATGGTGTAGACATCCCGGACATGCTTAGGCTTGCCCCGCTCGGACACAACATAGATGCCCCCCTTCACCTGGGCCAGATCTTTTCCATATTTGCCATCCACAATGGCATAATCCTTATCCTTCACATCAAAGTCGTCCGGATATGCGCACATCGCAGACTCGTTGGAATGGACAAAGCGCACCTTTATAAGCTTGTCGGGAAAAACTATATCCGAAGATTCAACTACTTCCGGCTCATCGTCTACGATGATATCTTCTGTTATCTCATCACTCATTTTTCATTCCTTATTAAGAGAGACACGGCATACACCGTCCAGGACCACGCCATCCTCGGCTATAAGGCGGGATGTGGTTATGCTTCCCATCACAATACCTGTGGAGAGGACAGTCACCTTGTCTGTGGCAGTGATATCTCCCTTCACCATACCTCCGATAACTACAGAAGTGGCCTTGATGGAGCTCTCAACCCTGGCAGATTCGCTTATGAACACCTGCCCTGTGCTCTCGATTGTTCCGGAGAAATCGCCGGCCAGCTTTATGATTCCGTTCACCTTTATATCGCCTTTGAAGACAGAACCATTCCCGAGAAGCGAGTTCACTGTCATATCATTCTCTCTCATAAATACCTTCCGTCAGAAATTTTTACTGCTGTTAAAGTCCAGATACCGCTGAGGATCCACAACCTGGGTACCGATGCGCACCTCGTAATGGAGGTGAGGCCCGGTGGAGAGTCCTGTGCTGCCCAGGGTTCCGATAACCTCTCCCTGCTGCACGTTCTGTCCTTCCTTCACGTAAACTTTATCCATATGGGCATACCGGGTATAAAAACCATACTTATGCTTGATAACAATATAATTCCCGTAGCCATTTGCGTCAAACGCCTTTTCTATAACCTTTCCATCTGCAGTGGAGACCACCTTGGTTCCCCTGGAGTATGCTATATCGATACCCTTGTGCAGATACCAGTGCTTTGTGAAGGGATGGGTGGTAGGTCCGAAATAGGAGGTGACATAACCACGCACATCACGGAGAGGCCAGATGGTAGGAAGCTCAACTATAAGGCTCTGCTGAGCCTGAAGCATCTTCGCTATCTGGTCAAAGTATTCCAGAGAATCCTGGAGAAGCCCCTTCACAGCTGTAAGCTCGGCTGCATCATCTCCAAGCTCCACCCCAGTCCGATCGCCCTTGTCCTCCTCCTTTCTCTTCTCCAGTCCCAAACTGTCCAAAGTGCTGTGGAGGGATTCCTCGAAGACTCTAGAAGTGTTCAGGAGATCCGAAATCTGATCCCTTATAACCTCAAGGTCGGCATCCCGCTGCTCCAGCACCTGAGTCTTGTCGGTCAGAAGGTCAGAGACACCGGTGAACCTGGTGGAATAAAGGATGAAGGTGAGAACCATGCACACTATGAGGAAAATAACCACAACCATGGAGAAGGCAGAAATTCTGAAGTTGAAGATATTCCGCTCGGAATGAGGAACCAGCATGACTGTCACCTGCTGGCGGAAAAATCCTGCTATGGCTCCGAAAAATTTAGCGAAGAAATCCCCTATGGAAGAGAAAAAACGCAGAACTCGTTCCACAAACCGTTTTTCAGCTCTTTTGTAATGATGGACAGGGGACAACTCTTTCTCCTAAAATGTTTTGTCAAATAATTGTTGACGATTTTAAATATACCATGTTATTATATATTTAACAACATAAAAAAACAATCACGAGGACAATATGAAATTTTTTGATACTCATGCACATATTGGTCTGATTCATAATGACCCGATAGAAGAATTAATTGTTATCCAGCAGGCAAAGCAGGCTGGAGTTGAGCACATTGTAAGCATCTGCAACAGTCTCCACGACTTCGACCAGGTTTACCAGAACCTGAAGACTGCCACAAACATTTATCACGCTGTGGGAATCTCCCCCTCAGAGGTCATGCACCAGATACGGAACTGGGAAAGCAGGATAATCGAGAACGTAAAGCTGGAAAGAGTTGTGGCAATCGGCGAGATCGGCCTTGACTACTACAGGAAGTTCGGCGACAAGGATTCTCAGATAGCTCTGTTCATCAGACAGCTGGAGCTGGCTCAGCAGCTCAACTTCCCTGTTATAATCCATAACCGGGATGCTGGCTCCGATGTGCTTGGGATTCTTCACCACAGGCTTCCGGCAAAGGGAGGTGTCCTCCACTGCTTCTCCGAAAGCTATGAATATGCCAAGAAAGCCATAGACCTGGGCATGTATGTCTCCTTTGCAGGCAATGTGACCTATAAGAATGCCAAGAATCTCCACGATACAGCCCTCAATATTCCTATCGAGAATATGCTTATCGAGTCCGAGGCTCCATTCATGGTTCCTGCCGCTTATAAAGGCAAGAGGAATATGCCGGCCTACATCCATTCCACACTGGAGTTCATTGCAGAGCTTCGGGGCATGGATCCGGAGGAGTGTGCCGACATCCTTTACAAGAACAGCCTGAGGCTCTTTAACATCAAAGAGTGATGAAGGCGCTGTACCATCCTTTTAATTTCTCAGAAAAAGTCACTGTGCCGGGAAACCTGTTCCTTGCCCCGATGGCCGGATATACCGATGCGGCATGGCGGGGCTTTGCTGTCAAATGGGGAGCTGATATGTGCTACACCGAGATGGTCTCCTGCGAGGCCCTTTCCCGGGACAGCTCCAAGACAATGGACATGATGAGAAAGGCTGAGGAAGAACAGTTCTATGCAATCCAGATATTCACCTCAAGCCCCGAGACAGCGGTAAAGGCCCTCCCCTATGTGCTTTCCCAAAAGCCATCAGTGATCGACATCAACTGCGGCTGCCCTGTGCCCAAGGTGCTCAAAGGGGGCTGCGGTGCTGCTCTTGGCCGGAACCCGGAGCTGATGCACAGGATAGTTAAAGCCCTGACCGACAACACCGATATTCCCGTTACTGTGAAGATACGCTCCGGCTGGGACAAGAACTCCATAAACTTCTTAGAGGCAGCCGACGCGGCCCAATCTGCAGGGGCAGCCGCAGTGGCGCTGCACCCCCGCACCCGAAGCCAGGACTACGCGGGCAAGGCCGACTGGCCACTCATAAAAAAGCTTAAAGAACGCATCTCTATCCCGGTAATTGCATCCGGGGATATATTCTCTCCCGAGGCGATCCGGGACGTGCTGGAGACCACAGGCTGCGACGGTGTCATGGTGGCCCGGGGTGCGGTGGGCTGTCCCGAAATTTTCCAATATGCAAAGGAGCTTCTTACCACCGGCAGCTACACAAAAATACCCCAGCGCCAGAAGCTGGAGAATGCCATGGAGCACTTTGCCCGTTCCGTCAAGTATATCGGTGAGGACCGGGCCTGCAAGGAGATGAAGAAGCACCTGTGCTGCTACACCAAGGGGCTTCCGGGCAGCGCCGAGATCCGGGGCAAGATTGTGTTCTGCACCAGCGCCTCCGAGTACCTGGGAATATTAAAAGATTTCATGCAGGATTGCTGATTACAGCAGGGTCACACCGATGCAGTAGAGCACCATTGCAAAGAGCGGCATAATGGCAACCTTGCCCACCCGGCGAAGCTTCTCCTGCATCAGAAGAATCAAAAGAATACCTAAGAGAACGCACTGGAACACGCCGAAGATCATGATACCGTCATTCTTCTCGAACACCGATATCTGGCTGCAGGATACAGTCTCGGCCAATGCAAGGACAGCCATATTGAAGATATTGCTTCCCAGGATGTTGCCGATTCCCATCTCCACAGAGCCCCGGATTACAGAGCTTATGGTGACAACAAGCTCAGGAAGGGATGTGGCCCAGGCCAGGAAAATAGCCCCCGCCATGGCACTGCCGATAGATGTTGTAGTTCCTATTTCGTTTACAACCACAGAGAGATAGAAGCTGGATGCAACCAGCCCGCAAGCAAAGAATATCAGCTTGCAGTAGAAGAAGAATCCCAGGGCCTCAACCGGCTGGTCATCCTCCACATTCGGGTTAGCCTTGTACAGGGCAATCACGCTCAAGATGAACAGGATAAAAATCAGATATACAAAGAGGGAACGGCCATAAAAAGGTTGGCCCGAGAAGAACACCCCAAGGATAAAGACTGCAGTGATTATGAAGCAGTAGCCTAATGATGTGCAGCTCTCAACATCCACCTTGCCGCTTGGCCGCCTCAGACTCTCTGCCAGGATGAAAGAGAGATAGAGGATGAACATGTTTGCATTGTTGCTGCCTATGATGTTGGCGGTTCCAAGCACCGGATTGTTCAGATAAACTGTGCTGGAGACAGTGGAGATAAGCTCCGGGATCGAGGTGATGAACCCCAGGAGGACAAAGCCCACGAAGCCTTTTCCAATCCGCTTTGCGGCAGCCAGCTGATCCGCATATTTAGAGAGTGATATACAGAAAAGAACCACAACCAGGGCAGTCACAGAAAACTTAAGCCAGATCACACTTCGCTCCTTACTTCTTTATCTTCACCCCTTTCCAGCTGACATAAGGAATAAAAAATGCAGTCAGAAAAGAGAAACCATAAAAGGGTGTCCCGATGAGGGCACAAGGAACCATCCACATCAGAAAACCTTTATCCATCCTAAGATACCAGTTGCCTGCCAAGGACATCATTATCATGGCCAGCACCGGTGCAAGATAGTATATCACAGCCTGGGGATGGAATGGAATTACCAGGAGAGAGACAGCTCCCACCAGCGTGAACAGAAGCATGAATGAGTACATGAGGGCTGTGGTGAAGTCGGTACCGAATATAGCACCGGCGCTCCAGCGCACCTCCTGCCTTGCCGCATCCAGAAGCCTCTTCTGGGGCTGGGCATAAACCAGCACCGGCCTGAAGGGGCATACAGCCACACGCCAGCGGCCGGTGCGGCGCACTGCAGCTATAAGCTGGGCATCCTCGGTAAGGGAGAAGCCTATGGACTCAAAGCCCCCTACATCCTCAAGGGCAGTGCGCCTTATGGCCAAGTTGTTGCCGTAGCCTCCGGCCGGGCTCCCCAGCCCCACTGCCCCCACTGTGTAGAAGAAGCGCATCAGATGATCCTGGGTCTGGTACCTTTCCCTTAAACTGGTTCCGGGGGCAGTGACCACAGCCGAGAACACCAGCCCCACCTTGGGGTCCTGGAAATAGCGGCACACCTGTTCCACCCAATCTTCAGGCACTGTGCAGTCGGCATCGGTGAACATAAGGATATCTCCATCTGCATACTTAGATGCAATAGCCAGCATGCTGTGCTTAGGATTCATACTCTGCTTAGGCGGCTCTGTATTCTTTATCACCTTCACATTGCTGTGCCTTGCTGCAAACTCTTCCATAAGGCTCTGTGTCCTGTCAGCAGAACGGTCGTCCGCCAGAATCACCTGGACATCTGGAGTCATCACCTTCTCAAGACTGGTGAACAGGGCTGGAAGATTCTCTTCTTCGTCCTTGGCCGGAACAATTATGGAAACTTTGAACTGCTCCTTCTGCTCCACCTGCCTCTGCTTTTCCGAAATATGGCAGGCACGCACTATTCCACAGACAATCACCAGGTGGACAATTATCATGAAAACAGAATAGGTCAGAAGAACAGCATCAATCATCATTTAAAGAGCTTTGCAACCTGGGACCTATATTTCCGGTTCACCACATCCCGCTTCACCTTGAGGGTGTTGGTAAGTTCATCACCCACTGTGAACGGTTTTGAAAGCAAGCAGATACGGAATATCTTCTCGTAGTTCTTGAATCCGTTCTTGGCGCTTACTATATCGTTGATGTTGGAATAAACCATGCTGTAGACCTGGGGGTTCGCCAGAAGGTCCTCCATGTCCATGTAGGAGATTCCCATCTCCTTGGATTTCTCCTCTATGTTCTTGAAATTCGGAACAATCAGTGCCGCAATGAACTTCTGGTCCTGTCCAAGCACCACAATCTGGTCCACATATTCAGACTGCATGCAGGCATTCTCAATAGGAACAGGCTCAATGTTCTCGCCGCCCCGGAGCACAATAGTCTCCTTTGCACGGCCTACAATCCTTATCTCGCGGTGCAATGTGGAAACCACAATGTCGCCGGTATCAAGCCAGCCATCCTTAAGAACCTTGTCAGTAGCCTCCTCCTGCTTGTAATATCCCAACATTATCTGAGGGCTCTTTACCCACAGAACCCCCTTGGTTCCAGGAGAAGCAATCTCTTCATTATTCGGTCCCATAATCTTGAACTGGACATCTGGCAGAATCGGTCCCACAGTGCCATACACCGGCCTCTTCTGCTTGCATACGGAAAGGATAGGACCAGCCTCTGTAAGGCCATAGCCCTCCAGGACCTTTATATCCATTCCCTTGAAGAAGCGCCGTGTGGCACCCGAGAGGCTTCCGCCTCCTGATATACCTGCCACAAAGCGCCCACCCAGGAACTTCTTGAAACGGCGGAACACAAAGATGTTGCTTAAAATATAGAGGGGAAACAAAACAGGCAGACCTAAAAGTCCGATTATTATATCCAGGATGTTCTTGCTTTCAGTATACTGAGGCATAGTTCCCAGCAGACAGGAGAGGGATTTCTGATACATGATACCCACCTCCAGCGCAACAGAGAACATAATTCTTTTGAATTTTCCCGATTTATTGATGTTTCTGATTACTGCGCTGCGGATACCATCCCAGACCCGGGGGACAGAAGAGAGCCACTGGGCCCTTGTCTTCTGGATATCATTCATGAGCACAGCCCCTATAGGCTGGGTATAGGCCACATTTGCACCTGCAAAGAATACGATATATTCAACAGTGCGCTCAAAAGCATGCCAGATAGGAAGCATGGAGAGCATTGTATGTCCTGGTTTGACAATAAGATATTTTCCTATAATCCGGTCAATCTGGAAGATAAAACTCTCATGGTTCAGCATCACACCTTTCGGAACACCGGTGGTACCGGATGTATAGATGATGGTGGCCAGATCAGAGGACTGCCCCTTTGCCAGCTCTTTCTCAAAGGCCTCCGGGTCAGATGCAAGAATTTCCTTACCCTTCTGGAGAATATCATCAAAGCGGTAAACTTTTATATCATAACTGGAAAGAATCTTAAACTCTTCATCGGTAATCGGATTGAATATGACCAAGCTTTCCAGAAGTGGAAGCTGTTCCTTATCCTCCAGCAGCATGGCTGCCTTCCGGAAGGTCTCCATAAAGACCATCTTGGATTCGCTATGGGAAAGGATATGAACTATCTCTGCCTCGGTGGAATCAGAGCCCCGGGGAACATCAGCCGCCCCTATGCCCAGTATTGCCAGGTCGGTGACAATCCACTCCTTGCGGTTGTCAGATATTATACCGATATGGTCGCCACGACAGACCAGGCCGGAGGCAAGAGCTGCTCCGACCGCAGAGACATCCTTGTAAAAAGTCTTATACAGATAGGGCTGGAAAACCCCATTGCTGTCCTTCACCTGAAGCGCAGGACGCTCCGGGTACTTGTAACAGATTTCTTTTATACGCTGGGTAACTGTCATTTAACCCACCTTGTTTTAAAATTTTTCTTTATGTTCTTCCATTATGCGGATACAAACTGTATTCCCGCTCAGTTCGTCCAGGAAGCTGATCTCCTTGAGAGCATCAGCAATATCTCCCTCCAGTGCATAGTGAGTTATGATCACGATTGGAATGGAGTGCTCCTCCTTCTTCTCGTTCTTCTGCACTACACTTGCGATGCTGATATTGTGCTTTGCAAAGATTGCTGTAACCTTTGCCAGAACACCAGGCTTGTCCAGCACATTGAACCGGATATAGAACTTCTCCTCGGAAAGTCCGTAAGGGAGCATATCCGCATCAGGCAGGTTGTCCAGCCAGATCGGATAGGTATTGAAGAACTTTTCGGTTGCGCCGGAAAGGATGGAGATGATGTCTGATGTCACAGCAGAAGCTGTAGGAGAAGCCCCTGCTCCACGGCCGTAGTACATGGTGTGGCCCACGGCGTGGCCATATACGCTTACTGCGTTGAATGCGCCGGAAACCCAGGCCAGTGGATGTTTCTTGTCGATGAAAGCCGGGCACACGATGGTGGAGATTCTTCCGTCCGGATATTTTTTAGCCATGGCTATGAGCTTGATGGTGTAACCCAGCTCCTGACCTGCCAGAACATCTGCAAGATCCAGAGTGTCGATACCGATTACAGGAGTGGACTGAAGGCTCACATATTTTCCGAAAGCAAGGGAGCTCATGATCACCAGCTTGTGGGCAGAATCGAGGCCCGATACATCCAGGGTAGGATTTGCCTCTGCAAGACCATCACGCTGTGCCTCTGCAAGGGCCTCGGCATAGGTTTTGCCATTCTGTGTCATCTGGGTAAGGATATAGTTGCAGGTACCATTCACAATTCCAAACAGAGCCTCGTTCCGGTTGGCCAAAAGACCATCGTAAAGAGCACGGATAATAGGGATACCGCCGCCGCAGCTGGCCTCAAAGCCTATTACAACACCGTTCTTCCGGGCTTCTGCAAACAGCTCCCGGCCATAGTGAGCAAGGAGGGCCTTGTTGGCTGTAACCACATTCTTTCCAGCCTTAAGAGCCTTGATGATGAACTCTTTGGCCAGTGTGGTGCCGCCAATCAGCTCAACCACAACACCGATCTCAGGATCCTTGAGAACCTTGTCGAAATCTTTTTCGTACAGATTCTCCGGCAGACCAAGTGCCTTGGCGTGGTCAAACTTTACATCCACAATATATTTGAGAAACAGTGGAAGGTTTGTCCTCTTTTTCAAAAAATCATTATCTTCAACCAGAATCTTAGCTGTGCCGCCACCGACAGTGCCGCAGCCCAGAACCGCAATTCCGTACCGTTTATCCGACTTCATCTTAAATTCCTTTAAAATAAAAATTTAATAGATTATATCATAATATTTAGAGGAAGGAAAGGGGCATTATTGTCTGGCGTTCATCCGGCGCCAGCTCTCTGCAACTTCCCAAAGCTTCCGGGAGGTTTCATCAGAGCTGCATTCCTGCAAAAGATAAGGTAGAAGAGCCCCATCCTTGAAGGTGTACCAGTCGGTGGGACAGGGGTCGGGGAAAGCAAGATAATCATCCTGGGGGATAAAGGTGGTTACGAAAGGATAAAGCTGCGGCAGGGCATCTTCGTTTACAGTCCGCATGGCAGAGAAACCGCCGGCTAGACCGAAGGAGCGGATATCCATCTCCCGGGCCCTCAGAATCAGATCCTGCTGAACTTCCGGGTTGAACAGCCATTTGATAAAAGCAACTGCACCCATAGTGTTCCCACCCTTCTTAGGAATCCCCAGCCACAGCATATCCTCGCAGGCCGCAACCTTTCCCCCACCGTTCAGATAATAGCGGAAATCCAGGTTCTGGCGCCGGTCTGCAGGCAATGTGTAAAAGCTGCCCACGTCCGAATACCAGAAGAAGATATGGCTGGAATCAAGAAGCTCAAGGGGATTTTTATAGAGATATTTTTCCCGGAAACTTGCCTCTGCCGAGATGCCGCCGTCCAAGTCCTCAATCAGCTTACGCACATAGGATATTCCATTCTCAACATCCTGCTGCCGCACTTCGGAGCCTGTCTCAAACTGGCTGCAGAGCCCTGGGGAAAGAATAGAAAAGAAGAACAGAGACTCGGGATTCCACAGAGGGGAGAATGCACTTTTTGCATGCCGTGATTTTGCATTGTTGAAGTCAAGACAGATAGCCGAAAAATTGTGAGGAGTCAAGGCAAAGGAATCGAATTCCTGCTTGATTCTGCCCCCCTGGAATATGAAGACAGGCACATTGAAAGAGAATGGCAGGAGCAGCTGATGACCGCCCGCAATCCCCTTTTCCAGGGCTTTCTGATAAAAACGTTGTTTGCTTACAGTGCCGTCCGAGAAAAGGGTTTCCAGAGGCATAAATGTATCATTGAGTGAGACAGAGTTAAGGAAAGGACCGATAACCACATCCCAGCGGCCAACCTTCTTCCCTTTCAAAGCTGATGCCGGAGAATCCTTGTACACCACCTCCACCACATACTCTTTCTGGGCGCTGTTGAAAGCCTGGGCATAGGCTGCGAACTCCGGCCGATCGGTCCACAGCACAATGCGCTGGTCCGGCTTCGCAAAAGGACAGCCAGTCAGGAACAGCGCAGAGAGGATAATAAGGATTATACCGAATGAAAAGCGCCTCATATTTAAATCTTAAAATGTGCGGAGACCAAAGTCAAGGCTCTAGAACGGCAGATAGGCGGCCACTACTGCCAGCACCACTGCAGGAAGCATGTTTGCAACCCTTAGTTTTGTATCCCATACCAAGTTCACTCCCACGCAGAATATCAAGATGGAGCCTATAAGCGAAAGATAGGATATTGCAAGATCAGTCATTATAGGTGAAATAAGACTGGCCAGCAAAGTTATGACACCTTCAAAGACAAGAACTGGTATAGCAGAGAAAACACATCCTTTCCCCAGCGAGGAAGTCATGATTGCTATGATAATGAAATCCAATATTGATTTAACAGCAAGGGTGGAGAAATCGCCAGAGATACCATCCTGGATAGCTCCGACAATAGCCATAGCTCCTATGCACACAGTCAATGAAGCCACAACAAAAGCATTTATGAACTGCTTGTCTCCGCTGTTGCCGGTTTTCTCCTTGAGCCACGCTCCAAAGCGTTCGAAACCTCTCTCAATCCCGATCAACTCACCGGTTATAGTGCCGACAGCCAGACATAAAACAACCATCATTGCCTTTCCGCTGACCAGAGCACTCCCTTCTATTCTGAGCATTCCCTGCATTGCCCCTGCAACAGCAATGAACAGAACACTTATACCACAGGTCCTGCTCAGTGATTCCTGCTGCTCAGGCTTGAAGATTCTCCCTGTGAAATGACCTACAACTCCACCGGCTAAAATTGCTGCACTGTTTATTATTGTTCCTAAGCCTATCATATGTATTGTTTTTATATCATAAATCAGAGTGTTTTTCCACACCCTCCCCCGTCTTGAACAACCATTCGTAAATCGCTATTATTGAAGAAAATCAGAAAACTTAATAAGCCACATGGCTATGTTTGGAGGAATAATGAAAATTCTTGTTATCAACTGCGGCTCCAGCTCCCTTAAGTATCAGCTTATCGACATGGAGAACGAGAGTGTACTGGCAAAAGGTCTCTGCGAGAGAATCGGAATCGACGGATCAATGCTTACCCACAAGGTGCCTGGAAAGGACAATTATGTTGTAGAGAAAGCAATGCCTACACATAAGGAAGCTATCGAGCTGGTTATGGCAGCCCTCACCGACGCAAAGTACGGTGTAATCAAGTCAACCGACGAGATCACAGCAGTAGGCCACAGAGTCCTGCACGGTGGAAACACATACACACAGTCAATCGTTGTAAATGACGATGTCAAGAAAGTTATCCGCGAATGCTTCGACCTTGGTCCTCTCCATAACCCTGCAAACCTTATGGGTATCGAGGCCTGCGAAGCTGCAATGCCGGGCAAGAAGAACGTAGCTGTATTTGATACATCCTTCGGTATGGGAATGGAGGAGAAAGCTTATCTCTATGCTATTCCTTACGAGTACTATGAGAAATACAAGGTACGCCGCTACGGATTCCACGGAACAAGCCATATGTTTGTAAGCCGGGAGGCTATCAAGTTCGGAAAGCTGAAGAAAGATGCAAAAGTCATCGTATGCCACCTTGGAAACGGAGCTTCTGTATCTGCATCCATAGGCGGAAAGTGCGTGGACACATCCATGGGTCTTGCTCCACTTGAGGGCGTCATCATGGGAACCCGGTCCGGCGACGTTGACCCTACAATCCTTCAGTTCATCTGCAACCACGAGAAGATCGATGTGAACCAGATGCTGAACATCCTCAACAAGAAGTCCGGTATCCTGGGAATGTCCGGTGTATCCTCCGACTTCCGGGATGTAGGAAAGGCTGCAGCAGAAGGCAACAAGCGGGCTCAGGTAGGACTTGATGCATACGACTACAGAATTGCAAAATACATCGGAGCATACACAGCTGCAATGAACGGCGTTGACGCTATCTGCTTCACAGCAGGTGTCGGCGAGAACGACAAGAACTGCAGAAAGAGAATCTGCGACTACCTGGGTTACCTGGGTGTCAAGATTGATGACGAGCGCAACAATGTACGGGGCGAGGAAAGAGTTATCTCCGCTGACGACTCCAAGGTCAAGGTTATGCTTATTCCTACCAACGAGGAGCTGGCAATCGCACGGGAGACATTGGCTCTCACCACAAAATAATCTGTCCCTGTGACAGCTTCAAGGTCCTCCTTCGGGAGGACTTTTTTTATTGTTTTTCCTATGGTATACTCTGACTGATGAAGCTCTCCTTTAAACCTGCCGATTTTCTGTTCCTCGCAATCTCTGTCATCCTGATAGCTCTGTCGCTTCTGGCTCTGAAAGGGAACAAGGATCCGGTGGCAAAGGCAGTGATAAAGGTGAAGGACACAGAGTATATCTACCCTCTTAATCAGCCCCGGGAACTTGAGTTTACTGGAGAGCTGGACAAAGCCCATCTGATCATCCACGACGGCTGCATCGAGTTTGTTGAGTCTCCCTGCCGGGACAAGATATGCATCCACATGGGACAGGCAAGGGAGGACGGAGATTTCCTGGCATGCCTGCCCAACCGGATAATAGTGACAGTGGAAGGAGGAAAGAGTGATACAGACAACTGATAAGAAGCTCCTTCCCTTCCTGGCCGCCCTGTGCCTTTTCCTTGCGGCTGTGGAGTATGCAATACCAAAGCCTCTCCCATTCCTTAGGCTGGGGTTGGCCAACCTGCCGGTGATTGTGGCCCTTTTTGTTCTGCCCACCCGGGATATCTATAAGCTGATACTGCTCAAAATCATTGGACAGGCCCTAATCACAGGGACTTTGTTCTCGTATATCTTCCTGTTCTCCGCAGCTGGTTCCCTGGCCTCGGGCCTGACCATGCTGTGGGTGCACATGTGGCTTAAGAACCGTGTCTCATGCATCGGGCTCAGTCTGGCAGGGGCGGCCGCCAACAACATTGCACAGCTGGTTGTGGCATACTTTGTGCTGTTCGGGAATGCCACCAGGTATATTGCGCCCATACTGCTTATCTCGGGCGCTGCTACTGGACTGGTTCTGGGCATCTTCACCCAGATGTTCATAGAGAGGTCCAAGTGGTTCAGGGGGCTTCATGCTTAAGGAACTGGCTGTCATCATAGCCTTAACTGCCGCTTTCGCAATCCTTGTTTACCGAAAGTATGGAAAGATCAGGCTTCTTACCCCGCTTATCATCACAGTCTGCATCATCTTATTCAACCTGCTGAACCCGGTGGGCAAGGTTCTTTTCAGAATCGGAAGCTTCCCTATCACCGCAACTGCACTGGGAATAGGATTGAGGAAAGGTCTTATACTGTGGGATATGGTGCTCATCTCTAAATTGATCATAAGCCGCAATCTGCCTGTTCCAGGCAAGGCGGGGGAGCTTGTGAAAAGCATGTTCTACTACTTTGATTCCATCACATCCGAACGGATCAGCTTCAAGCCCGGCAAGATAATAGAGACTATCGACAACCGTCTTCTGGAATGTTATAAGGATATTGATATGGATACACTTTTTGATGATGTTTACAGTTCGTTTAAGAAGATGATTATCTCTGCATCGGGATGGCGCAAGGTGTTTGCTGCCGATGGGGATGAGAACAGCATGAATAAAGAGCTTTCCGAGGCTGACAGCATTATCGCCGCCGGTATCGGATATATATTCTCCAAGTGGGCCCTTTCCAAAGTGTGCAAGAGTGTGGCTATAGCAAGAGATGCCCGACCGACCGGCGAGGCTATATGCAGGATAGTGGCAACCACCGCCCAGCAGCTGGGGCTGGAGATACGCTACCTGGCTGTCGCCGCCGCCCCCGAGATCATGGCCTATGTGAAGAACACTGAAGAAATGGACGGCTTCATCTACATCTCTGCCAGCCACAATCCGGCAGGCCACAACGGGGTCAAGTTCGGCCTCGGGGACGGCGCTGTGCTGGGCGGCTCTGATGCGGCAGACATCATAGCCCGGTTCAAAGCCTTTATGGAGGATAAATCCAACTACCAGACACTTGTTCAATTATTGAACAAAGGCAAAAACACCCCTCTGCCCGCATCAGAGTTCTACAAAGAAAAGGCGCTGGATGCATATCTCAAGTTCAACCTGGCCACTGCCTTTGCAACCCAGGAGGAGCTGGAGGCCTTCAAGAAAGCAGACAAGCCGGCAGTGGTGGCCGATATGAACGGCAGTGCCCGGTGCCTTTCCATAGACAAGCAGTTCTTCGACACACTTGGTATTAAATACAGCTTTATAAACGACACTGCAGGGGATATAGCCCATGGAATATTGCCGGAAGGAAAGAACCTCACCTACGCCGCCGGCCACTTGGAAAAGCTCCATGCTCAGGATAAGCGCTTTACCATAGGCTACGTACCGGACAACGACGGCGACCGGGGCAATCTGGTTCTTATCGATAACAACGGGAAAGCCATGATACCCGATGCCCAGACTGTGTTTGCCTTGGCCTGCACTGCAGAGCTTACTTTTATGCAGAAGAGCGGCCAGATTGCCCCGGGCCGGACTGCGGTGGCGGTGAATTGCCCCACTTCCCTGCGCATAGAGCGGATCGCCCGGCAGTTCGGCGTGGAGGTATTCCGGGCCGAGGTGGGTGAAGCCAATGTGGTGAACCTGGCAGCCAAGCTCCGACGGCAGGGCTATACAGTGCGCTTCCTTGGAGAAGGCTCCAACGGCGGAAACATAACCCACCCAGCCACAGTACGGGATCCTCTGAACACAATAATCAGCATAATCAAATATGCATCCCTAACCGGCAAGAACTGGGAAGAGATGATTGAGGAACTGCCTCAGTTCAAGACCACCTCCACCGATGATGCTCTGGCCAAGATGAAGATAAGCTGCACCGACCATGGTATCCTTAAGCTGTGCTACGAAGATGTGTTCCAGAAAGAGTGGGAAGCGAAGAAAACTGAGCTGGCTGAGAAATTCGGCATAACCAGCTGGCGGGAAATCAATACTATAGGCACTGAATCCTATGAGGGTGTCGGCGCCGAGGCACGGAAAACAGGAGTGAAAGGTGGCCTTAAGATTCTGTTCTCGGATAAAGAAGGAAAAGATATTGCCTTCATCTGGATGAGGGGCAGCGGCACCGAGCCTGTATTCCGAATTCTTGCTGATATTGAAAGCTCTAATCCAGAGGATGAGCGCTACCTAATACAGTGGCAGCACCATCTGGTGGAAGAAGCTGATAAGAAAGCCACACATCACACAGCGTGCCAGGCTTAAGCTCGGTCCGGCTCTCAATCAGCACCTTCAGGTAGTTGGAGGAGAGCCCGGCATAATACTTCTTGCCGCCAGCCACAACCTCTTCCTCTATTATGACCTGCTCATGCCGCCCTTTCTGCCGGGCTATGTATGTCAGATAAAGCTCCTCAGCCAGATTGCCCAACCTCTCGGCACGCTGCCGGGAGATTCGCTCCGGTACTCTGTCCTTCATTCTGTAAGCCCTGGTCTCGGGCCTGGGCGAATAGGGGAAAACATGGCACATAGCAAAGCCGCAGTCCCGGATCAAATTGTAGGAATCTTCGAAATCCTGGTCCCTCTCTCCCGGGAACCCGGTGATCACATCTCCGGAGATAAAGGGGTCACGTCCGCTGGCCTTGAGTATGTCAGTTATCTCCTTGAGCCGGCTGGCCGGATACTTCCGTCCCATGGCCGAAAGCACGTTGTCGCTGCCCGACTGCACCGACAGATGGAAGTGGGGGCAGATCCTGGGCTGAGAGATAAAGAATGCAAAGTTATCAAGGTCGTCATAGGGTCCTAAAGAAGAAAGGCGGATACGGATATCGGAGGTGCGCTCCAGTATGGTCTCTATAAGCTGCCGGAGCCTCCTGCCGCCGCTCTCATAGGCGGTGATATTCACCCCGGTGAGAACCAGCTCCTTATAGCCGTTCTTCTCTATAGCCACCGCAGTCTCCACCGCCCTGTCAAAGTCCATGCTCTCGCTCCGGCCCCGGGCAAAGGGAATCCGGCAGTAGGCACAGAAGTTGTTGCACCCATCCTGCACCTTCAGAGAGGCCCGGGTATGAAAGCTGAAGATGTCGGGCAGGAAATCGAACTTTGTGGTAGTCATGGGAGATTTTCCAAGACGGAACTGAAGATACTCTTTAAGAGAAGCCCCGCATTTTGCATCAGTCTCCTGTATGTAGGCCGGGAACTCCAGAATGCGGCTCTTCTCAGCCTGCCCTATAACCATAATATTGGAACCAAGCTTCTCTATATCGGGACCATTCAGCTGGGCATAGCAGCCTGTCACCACCACCAGGGAATCAGGGTTCTCGGAGCTTGCCTTGCGGATCACACGCCGGGCCTTCTGCTCGCTCTTGGATGTGACTGTGCAGGTGTTTATCACAAAGATATCGGGAACACTCCCCGCTTCAGCCAGTGAAAAGCCGGCTTTAAGGAAGGCGCTGGAGACAGCCTCACTCTCCACCTGATTCAGGCGGCAGCCAAGGGTATAAATAGAAATTGAAAATGGTCTGTCCATGGTCGTCAGGATTTCAGCTTGGCAGTCATCCGGTCGTGCCCTGTTTTTGCCTCTGCATTGTTTTTATTTATTGAAAGAGCCTGATCGTAGGCTCCAAGAGCCGCTTCATAAGAGCCGGCCTGTTCCCGGGCATAACCCAGCCGGGCCCACCACAAGGCTGACTTGGGATAATGGTGCACAGCTGTAGTCAGGGCTATATCTGCATTTTGGAATTCAGCCTTGTGGATGTATATCTCCCCCATGAAAAAGTACACATCATCAATAAAGGAACCTTCCGGCAGGGCTGCCGCATAGGCCTTGAAATTATCCAAGGCCCGGTCATAGTTTCCAGTGTAGTAGTATGCCACACCCAAGGCCTCCACAATCCGCATGTCCCTGAACTTCTTCGCTCCCTGTGTACCGTGGGCAATGGCCTCCTTGTACCGCTTCTGCCGGTTCAGGCTCCACATAAGGATTGCATAGGTATCTGCTGTAGACTTGCCAGCCTTAATCTCTGCAAGGCATATATCCACAGCAGAACCGTAGTTCTTGGCCTTGTATTCCTTGGCCGCATCGGGCTTGGTCTGGGCACAGAGGGTGAAAGCGAGGAATAAAAGCAGGATAACAGAAACAGATTTCTTCACTATCGTATCACTCTTCACTCTGGGCAGGTGCTTCTTCTGCGGGAGCCTCCTGTTCAGCCTTTGAAGCATGGCCGATCTGTGAACTTCCGCTGAATGTACATCCGCTCTCCATAGCCAGACTCTGGGCCTTGATATCGCCGCTGAACACGGCAGTGGAGCCCAGCTCAATCACAGAAGCCTGTACAGAGCCGGCAAGATTTCCCTTCACCGAAAGCTCATCAGCCTTGATATCGGCCTTCACATCAGCCTCTTTCTCTATGAATACGTTGCTGTCAGACTCTATTTTTCCTGTCACCTGACCTTTGATCATGGCAGGACGGGAAAGGGACATAGTGCCCTGGAAGCTCATATCCTCGGAGAGGAGGGTATCGGCATCCGATTCCTCAACATTCTTAATTCTCACATCAACCATATTAATCTCCTGCTACAATACTAATATGCAATAAAAATATATGCAATAAGAAAAAAAGCGTCCAAGTGGTTGAAACTTTACACATTTTTCATATAAAGTAAATTCAGGTAAATTTGCGAAAAAGGAGCAAAAAAATGGGATTTATAGAGAGAATGAAGGCTGAAGCCCTCAAAAACCAGAAGAAGCTGGTCCTTCCAGAAGGAACTGACAAAAGAGTCATCAACGCTGCAAAGATTCTTGCAGACGAAGGCCTTGTAGCAGAGGTTTGGCTGGTAGGTGACGAGGGAGCTGTCCTGAGCGCAGCAAAAGCAGAGAATGTTAAGATTGACGGCAGAATCAAAGTGGTTGACCCGACCAAGTCTGCAAACATCGACGCTTATGCAAACGAATATTATGAGCTTAGAAAAGCCAAGGGAATGACCGAGGATCAGGCCCGCAAAGAGATGATGAACCCGCTTTACTGGGGCGCAATGATGGTTAGAAAAGGCGACTGCGATGCAATGGTTGCAGGTGCTGTGAACACCACCGGAGCTGTAGCTTCATCCGCACTCAAGGTCATCAAGACCGCACCTGGAATCAAGACTGCTTCCTCCTGCTTCATCATGGAGAAAAAGGGAACAGACTGGGGATACCAGGGATCCTACATCCTGGCAGACTGCGCAGTTATCATCGAGCCAGATGCAAACCAGCTGGCAGACATCGTACTTGCAGCAGCAGACTCATGCCGCTCATTCCTCCTCACAGAGCCAAAGATTGCAATGCTCTCCTTCTCCTCCAAGGGATCTGCTTCCCACGAGACAGTAGACAAGGTTACTCAGGCACTGGCAATCGTAAAAGAGAAAGCACCAGACCTTAAGGTCGACGGCGAGCTCCAGCTTGATGCAGCCATCATTCCAGAAGTTGCAGCACGGAAGGCACCAGGCTCACCAGTTGCAGGAAGCCCCAACACACTGATCTTCCCTAACATCAACGCTGGAAATATCGGCTACAAGCTGATGCAGCGCTTCGGCGGATTTGAAGCTTACGGCCCTATCTTCCAGGGATTCGCAAAGCCGGTTTCCGACCTTTCAAGAGGATGCAACACAACAGATATCGTTTACACCGCTCTTGGAAC
>JAEEGJ010003137.1_pt1 | contig 67134 bp, 84 predicted proteins | sample 8958761 | NCBI WGS metagenome assembly JAEEGJ01 (sample SAMN16246546, study PRJNA631951) | gut metagenome | biome: gut microbiome; feature: rumen; material: RS-attached | host: Bos | place: Iran: Karaj | collected 2018-10 | reverse complement strand
ACATGATAATTTTATTAATTGCGATATCAGCTTTACTTGGATTTATTATTATCTACAATATGGGAATCCTTGCGCTTACAGAAAAGATGTATCAGTTTGCAACACTAAAGGTATTGGGATTCAAGTTCAAAAAGCTGGCACTCATTTATACTCAGCAGAATCTATGGCTTACCATAGTTGGAATCATATTTGGTTTGCCACTGGGCTATGAATTCACCGACTGCATGTTTAAATATGCTATCGGAGATAATTATGATTTCTTCGCAAACATTGATATATCTTCATACCTTATTGCTATAATCGGTACACTTATAATTATGTTAGTAACAAGTATTGCCTTGTCACGTAATCTTAAAAAGATAGATATGGTTGCAAGTCTAAAGGCTAACGAATAGCAACATTACAGGGCTTTAATTATGTCAAAATAGCGGAATTGCGCACAAGTTAATTGCGTAAAATCATAGAAGGATATATAATAAGCTTTGAGGGGAAGGGAGGAGCATATTATGCAGACAATTAATATTGCAGGAGGACCTGAAAAGGCATCAAGAATTATTCTTGGATGTATGAGAATGCCAGCACTTTCCACGGAAGATGCTGCTAAAATGATTGAAACAGCAGTAGATTTAGGTATCAATTTCTTCGACCATGCTACATGCTACGGGGATGGTGAAGCGGAAGCCAGATTTGGTGATGCTCTGAAGCTTACCGGTATCAAGCGAGAGGATTTAATTATTCAATCAAAGTGTGGTCTTAGGTTTGATAAACAGATATTTGACTGGAGAAAGTCAAATATTATAGAGAGCGTGGATGGAATCCTTAAAAGACTTAAGATGGAATATTTGGATGTGCTGCTTCTTCACAGACCGGATCTTCTGTATGATCCGGAACAGATAGCAGAGGCTTTTGATGAACTTGAGGCAGCAGGAAAGGTAAGGCATTTCGGTGTTAGCAACACCATGCCGATGCAGATAGAGCTTTTGAAAAAGTATGTGAAACAGCCTCTGAAGATCAACCAGCTTCAGCTTTCTCTTGAGCAGTCTCAGCTGATCGATCAGGATCTTTACATGAATAATAAGACCACGGATATGTCTGTGATGCGCGATGGTGGTGCTCTTGATTACTGCCGCCTTAACGATATCACAATTCAGGCATGGTCCCCTCTGCAGCATGGAATGTTCAAGGGAATGTTCATTGATAATCCTGAGTTCCCTGAGATGAATAAGGTTCTGGGTGAACTGGCAGAGCAGTATGGTGTTACAAAGGCAGCCATTGCAATTGCATGGATTTTGAGACATCCGGCCAAGATGCAGGTAATAGCAGGAACCATGAATCCGGTACATCTGGCAGAGATGGCAGATGCTGACAGAATTGAGCTTACACATGAAGAGTGGTACAGGTTGTACCTTTCTTCAGGAAAATTCCTGCCTTAATTCCAGATAAGAACACAGAACATTGACAGAATTGAAGGGAAAATGAGACTCGGTACTTCTTCACCATTAATGCACACATCGCCGGAGGAGTGGGCGGTTAATCAGATCAGGCTCGGATGCACAACAGTTGTTTTTCCCGTTCAGAGCAATGAACCCGAAAACAAAATAATAGCCTATAAAGAAGCTGCAGATAAAGCCGGCCTTTCCATTGCTGAGGTTGGAATATGGCGCAATGCTCTTTCAATGGACCTTGCTGAGAGAAAGGCAAATATGGACTACTGTGTGGAGCAGCTGAGGCTGGCAGATTTCCTTCATGCAAGATGCGCTGTGAATGTTGCCGGTGCTTTTGGTCCTAAATGGGACGGCGGTTATAAAGAGAACTCGTAAAGTATATGGGATATCTGAAGGAGGAACTAAATGGCTTATACAAGAGTTACTGATGCAAATGAGATAACGGCAAAGTACATGGACTCGATACTCATCGAGGAAAGACTCATAGATTCAGTAAAAGCTGATCTTACAACCACTTTCCTCGGTGAAAAATTCGACATGCCTGTAATGACTCCTGCATTCTCTCATCTGGGAAATTATAACGGAAGGGAATATACGGGGCTGGAAGAGTATTCAATGGCAGCAAGAGACTGCAACATCCTCAATTTCTGCGGAATGATGGAAAATGACATGTTCAAACGAATCGTAGATACCGGTGCTAAGACAGTCAGGATCGTTAAGCCCTATGCTGACAATGGGAAAATAAGGGATCAGCTGACTTTTGCTGAGGAAGTGGGAGCATTTGGCGTCGGGATGGATATAGACCACATTTTTGGAGAAAATGGCTATGATGTTGTTGTGGGAGAAGAGATGGCGGCGCAGACTGCAGACCTGCTTCATTCATATGTTGAGTCAACTAAGCTTCCATTTGTTGTGAAGGGAGTTTTAAGTGTAAGCGATGCCCTTAAGTGTGCCGAGATTGGCGCAAAGGCAATAATAGTGAGTCATCATCATGGACGACTTCCTTATGCAGCTCCACCAATGATGGTACTTCCAAAGATAAAAGAAGCTCTTTCTGGCAAAGGAGTTGAAATTATTGTAGACTGTGGTATCGCAACCGGAGCTGATGTATATAAAGCGCTGGCTCTTGGAGCAAATGCTGCAGCTGTGGGAAGATCGATGCTTCCTGCGCTTGAAAATGAGGGAGTAGAGGGGGTTAAAAAGTTCCTTACAGGTGTAGGCAATGAACTTCGGTTTATCATGAGCTGTACCGGCTTTTCTGAGGTTTCGGATGTGAATGATTCTGCGCTTGTGTTTCCGGCGTGATTTCAGACTGCAGGATGAAGTGAAGGGGCCATTTGACAGAATAATTCTTGTTTATTGCAGAAGCGGAAGACGGAGTAAGGAAGCGTCGCAGAAATTATACGATATGGGATACACTAATGTATTTGAATTCGGTGGAATAATCGATTGGACCGGAGAGGTTGTTACGGAAGAAACTAATGCCAAGTACAATGAAATGCTTTATTATGGAGTTAATGGTGACGTAGACAATTGAATGCTTATCAAGGAGGGCGGTTATGAAACGTGATGCAGTCGTTACTAAAGTAAGAAAGCTGGCTGAAAAGGCCGATGTTTCAAATGTAGATTTTCTTGCAGTTCAGATCAACCTGACAGATCAGGATCCCGGTGTATTTTATGTTGAAGTTAAGGATCACAAGATCAACGTTGAGCCATATGATTACCATGACAGAAACTGTGCTATTTCCATCAAGTCAGATGATTTCATAAAACTTATCAGTGGCAAGCTTGATCCTGTAGCTGCTTTTACTATTGGGAAGCTCAAGGTTGACGGAGATGTTGGTAAGGCTTTGGAGTTTTCAAAGCTCTTAAAATAATGGGAAGAGGATGAGAAAAGGAAAGGGGAGTTATCATGGAATTCAGAGATGTAGTAAAGAACACATGAGTATAGGAAAAAGGTGGATTAACAAATGGGCAAGATATGGGAAATATTGCATAAGCCGGAGACTGTGGTTTTCTTTGATATAGATGGAACCCTGACAAGCTACAACTATGGTGAACATCATGCGCATCATGAGCTCGACTATACGCCTGAGTTCAGGGATGTAAATATCTATGCTGACTGTAAAAGGCTCAAGCCACTTTATGATTATATTAAAGGTCATGACGTAAATCGTCTCTACTGCATTTCAAGAGAACCACACGGCCATGAGGCATGGAAATCCGAGATGGTGGAAAGGCTCTACGGAATCCCAGCATCACACTGTTTCTATACCCTGGATGCCAGCAAGAAACCGCAGATAGTCATGGACAAGGTAAAAGAGCTGTTTCCGGATATAGACCCAAAGTTGGTAGTCCTCATGGATGACAACGATGACACACTGGGGCGTTACATGCAGGAAACCCCCTTCTGTACGGCGCATCCGATGATATTTATGGAAAATCTTTGATAAATTCTGAAGAATGCATGGTGCTGGAATTAAAAAATAATAAATAAAATAACAAACAATTAAACCTTTATTAAATATCGTAATAGCGTAAAGTGAGATGACGCTTTTGCGATATAATTTTATGTGGAAACATTTCTTTATCATGTCATTCTATGTAGAAAGGGGTTATTATCATGGCTAGTAATGGTAATAAAACACACTCAATCAGCTTTTTCCAGAAAATTGTTTTTCAGAATCTCGCACTCAATGGAGTAATGCTTGTGCTTGGTCTTTTGACGATCATTGTCATGACAAACGGCATGAAAAACATTATCGCAAATGCGGTAGTGGCATCTCAAAATGAATGTGATCTGCTCATAAAAGAAGCCAAACTCAGAGAGGATATTATATCCATGGATGGCGCTATTGCAGCTCTTTTGGGAGCTACATCAGCGGATGATGTTGAACCGGAGAACCTGGAGTCATATTATGCTGTAATTACTCAGGCAGAGGCTGAGATTCCGGAGCTTTTAAACTATATCCAGGGAAGTCTTCTGGTAACACAGCTTGGTGCTACCGGCCAGGCTCAGGCAGATGCAATCACAAATCTCACAAATAAGTATGTTGAGGATGTCAATGCCATGGTAAGCTGCTTCAGGGCAATGGATCATGACGGAGGACTCCTTATCTATATCGATCCTTACCTGGCTGATCAGGCAGCTTTGTATGCAGCTTTTGATGAAGCCGAGGTATCAATTAAGTCGTTGTCAGATGGTCTTGGTGCTTATCTCAATACAATTTTCGCCTCTGCTATGACCACAGTTATCATACTGGTAGTGATCTTTGCTGCGGCTATTGCAGTTTCGTTCTTCCTTAATCAGACAAGAATTAGCAAGAAGATTACAGGTATTGTAAATGAACTTCAGGGAATCATTACCAATATCAACAATGGAAAAGGTGATCTTACCTCCAGAATAAAGACAAAAACTTCTACGGAGCTTGTATATGTAGTTGATGGTATCAATCAGTTCATTGAGACCCTGCAGGGTATCATAAAAGAAGTTAAGGATGGATCTGTTGTACTTTCATCATCTTCAGACTCAATGGTATCTCAGATTGAAAGAGCCAGCGATAACATTACAAATACATCTGCAGCCCTTGAGGAGCTGTCAGCCAGCATGGATACTGTAGCAACAACTGCTGATCAGATCGGTGAGAGACTTGATGAAGTAAAGGAAGCAACCGCAGAGATCAGAGAAGAAGCTGCAAACGGCGCACAGACCGCTGCTGATATCAAGAAAGAAGCTGACGAGATCAAGGCTGAGGCTCTCAGAAAGAAAGAAAACACCGGTTCCAAGGTTGAGGAGCTTTCAGGTGTCCTTGATAAATCAGTTAAGGATAGTGAGAAGGTTAGCCAGATCAATGAACTTACCAAGGTTATCCTTGATATCGCTTCCCAGACAAACCTTCTTGCTCTCAATGCCTCCATTGAGGCTGCAAGAGCAGGCGAAGCAGGTAAGGGCTTCGCAGTTGTAGCGCAGGAGATCAGCGCACTTGCTGATAACAGCCGCCAGACAGCCGGAAACATCCAGGTTATCAGTAATGAAGTGACAGAGGCTGTTAATACTCTTTCAACAAACGCCCTTGAAGTTATCGACTTCATCAACAGTGCAGTTCTTGCTGACTATGATGCATTTGTTGAGACCAGTGACAAGTATGAAAACACAGCTGTTCTCATGGATGATATTCTTGAGAAGTTCAATGATAAGGCTGATAATCTTAACGATATCATGGAGAAGATGGCAGATTCTGTAGAGGCTATAACCGATTCAGTTAAAGAGAGCACTCAGGCTATCGGACTTTCAGCAGCAAATTCTACTGAGATTGTTGGTGAGATCCAGGGCATCAGCGAAGCCATGGAGGAGAACAACAAGGTTACAGAGCAGCTTAATAACAGCACAAGTAGATTTGAGAATCTCTGATAAAAACTTTCCAAAGAAACTTTAACAAAATAAAAAACCATGCTGTTCAACCTGAGCAGCATGGTTTCTTTTTTATGGCCATCTTATAATATCAGAGTAACTATCATAGAAGTGTTACACAAAAAATATATGATGTTGTTGTAATACTCTACTTTGCGTTGATTGTGAAAGAGATGACTCAGATATATCATTTCATTAGATTCTTAAATGAAATGAGGAGGGAAAATTATGAATCAATATGTAACTGGTGAAGTGATAAAAGAAATGCGCAAGCAAAAGAATATGACACAGCTTCAGCTCGCTGATCGTCTCGGAGTAACAGACAAGACTGTCAGCAAATGGGAAAACGGAAAGGGATACCCGGACATAGCACTTTTAGAGCCGATCGCCGATGCTTTTCAGATTTCAGTCACTGAACTAATCTCAGGAAACAGGATAAAGAATGAAAATGTATCCGCTAATATGATGCGATCCAAATTCTACGTCTGTCCCATCTGTGGCAACGCAGTACACGCAATGGGTGAAGCTGTCATACATTGCCACGGAGTCCAACTCCTTCCGGCAGAGGCAGAAAACGCTGATGAAAACCATATGATTTTCATCGAATGCATCGAGGATGAGTATTACGTAAGAATCGATCACGAGATGACAAAGCGCCATTACATCTCATTTATCGCAGCCACATCAACTGATCGCATTCAGATGGTGAAGCTTTATCCCGAAGGAAACGCCGAGGCGCGCTTTAAAATATCCGGCGTAAAGAAAATCTTCTTTTACTGCAACAAAGACGGCCTGTTTTCAATAGATGTGGTAAAGGGCATCGATGACAGGGATAAATCCTACGATGATTCGCAGGAGCGTCGTGAGTTGGAGAAAGTAGCGGATATGCTCTTTGGGAATTGATACATACTCTCTTTGTGTATATCATTATATAGATAAGGAGAAAGTTTACTATGAAATTATTCGACGGAAGACCACAAAGCTGTGAAGGACGCCTGCCCAGAGAAGTCAGGGTATATGATTATCTTGATAATCTTGGAATAGAGTATAAAAGAGTGGATCACGACCCTGCGACGACTATGGAAGCATGCCAGGAAGTGGATGAGGCACTTGGAACACTGATGTGCAAGAACCTTTTTCTGTGTAATAGACAGAAGACCAAGTTTTATCTTTTACTCATGCCTGGAGATAAGAAGTTTAAGACAAAAGAGCTCTCCAGTCAGATTAACTCTGCAAGGCTGTCTTTTGCCGAAGCTGAGGATATGCTGAAGTATCTGGACATTGAGCCCGGCGCAGTAAGTGTAATGGGGCTGATGAACGATAAGAACCATGAAGTGCAGCTTCTTGTTGATGAGGACCTTAAAACTGCGGAGTTTTTTGGATGTCATCCATGTGTGTGCACATCGAGTCTGAAGATCAAGACGACTGACATCTTGGAGAAGTTCCTGCCGGCGGTTGGTCATGAACCAGTGACAGTGCATCTGGTAGGAGAGGATTGAGAATCCAGAGAAACTGCTTAACCGGAGAATGAACACAGAAATGAATTGGTGAACAACCACAGAAGGAATCTGGCGGCTCATATAGCGCCAGGTTCCTTTTTTGCATATAATGAAATCAGTTATTTAAGACTCTTTTGAATAGATGGGGATTAAAGGAGCCAGGGGTATGAGGGGAACAAAGATCCAGAAATCGCTGGTTAAGAGCCGGCTACTAGAAAAAACAGGCGGAGTATGTGCAGTCTGCGGAAGACCGCTTGAGTATGGGAAGGTGACAATAGAACATTACATTCCCAAGTATCATGGAGGGACAGATGATGAGAGAAATCTTCTGCCCTTGTGTAAGAACTGCAATAAGAGCAAGGGCTCTCGTATAGTTAAGGCAAAAGAGCATTATCCGTTCCTTCAGGCTATCTATTATGACGAGGCCAATGAGTACAGAACAGAATGGGAAAAACAGAAAACAGAGTATAATGAAATTATCTCATGAAATGAAACCAGAAACAGACCACAATCCGAGGAGGTTTACCAAGTGAGCAGATTAAAAGATCTAAGAGCATACGTAGACAAGAAGTTAAACAAAATCGATGACGATGATAAGCGTATAAGTGCAACAGCACATCTGTATGGCGTTTCTTTGGCGGCGCAGATGCTTGCTAAAAGGAGGGGACTGGATCCTGAGCTGGCAGGTATGGCGGGAATGCTTCATGATATGCATGCTTACAAGACAGGATCTTATGATGATCATGCTCATCTTGGCGCAGATCTGGCGAGAAAGATACTTGGCAAACTTGAGCTGACGACTCCGGAGGAGACTGACATAATCTGTTCGGCGATCTATCATCATGATGATAAGGCAGCAGTTGATAGCCCGATGGACGAGCTTCTTAAGGACGCTGATGTTTTTGACCATTGCTTCAAAGACATTTCCAAGCCCATTAAGGAAAAAGAGCAGAAAAGATTTGATGCTCTGTGCGAGGAGCTGGGAATACACCAGTAATAAGGAGTGGCAGATCATGTACTCAAAGATAGTTCTATGCCTAAAAGAAAATGAAGATGAGATCCTCGGAAAACAGATTCAAATGCTAAAAGAGCGACACCACGCCGACTTGGAACGGGTCAGCGCAGATGCCGCAGAAACATACATTTCACAATGTGAGAGCGAAGTACTGTTTATTTCTGATGACGACAAACTCCTAACCCTTGCCAAAGACAAAGGCATCGCTACAAACGATCCCCAAAAGATGCGGGATTCCTATGCCAAGGCTATGGAAATGCTAAAGGCTATGACCACAACAAAACCAGACAATAGGCAGACATTATGAAAATAATAAACCTTATCGAAAATACCGAAGGCAGACCCGGTTGCGTAAATGAGCACGGCCTATCCTTCTACATTGAAACTGAAAAACACAAAGTGCTACTGGACCTTGGCCAGACAGAAAATTCCTTAAAAAATGCCGAGGCACTGGGAGTTGACCTGAGCGCTGTCGAGAGTGTCGTGCTAAGCCATGGCCATTATGACCACTCCGGCGGGATAATGTCTTTTGCCAAAATCAATGACCACGCTGCCATTTATATGCAGAAGTCCGCGGGTGGCGAGTACTATGCCGACGACGGAAAACATGCTGTCGACGATCGCTATCGATACATTGGAATTGACAAGGACATCCTTAAGCTTCCACAGGTGAAACTAATCCAAGGCGATTACGTGCTGGATGATGAACTGGAACTTTTCACCATCAAGACCAGAACCCACATGCTGCCCTTTACAAACAAACGCCTTCTGATCCGAACCGGAGACGAGTTTATCCCTGACGACTTTACCCACGAGCATTTCCTTGTGGTAAAAGAAGGCGGCCTCACAGTTCTGATGTCCGGCTGCGCCCACAACGGAATCCTGAGCATCCTTGATGCATACAAAGAGAAATACGAAAGCTTCCCGGATGTGGTCATCAGCGGCTTCCATCTGATGATAAAGCGCGAATATCGTGAGAACGAGCTCCAGGAAGTGCAGGATATTGCAAAAGAGCTGAGTACGTACCCTACAAAGTTCTACACGTGCCACTGCACCGGTGTCCCTGCCTTTGAAGAAATGAAGAAGATAATGGGCGTTCAGCTTGAATACGTTCATTCCGGAGAAGAGGTATTGGTAAAAGAAAAATGATATTATCTCTGTTTTTGACATTTGCGAAAATAGGTCTTTTCACATTCGGCGGTGCATACGCCATGATACCGCTGATAGAAAATATCTGTGTCGATAATAAGAAATGGATAACACATGAGCAGATGATGAATATCACTGTCATTGCCGAGTCCACGCCGGGGCCAATAGCCATCAACTGTGCCACTTATATCGGGTATAAGCAGAAAGGACTCATCGGCGCGGTTGCGGCGACTATGGGTGTTGTGACACCATCATTTGTGATCATTTATCTGATCTCTAAATTTCTGGAAAATTTCCTGGAAATTCAGGGGATTGTCAGTGGCTTTAAGGGGATAAGGCTCGCGGTTGGAATACTGATCCTTGATGCTGCCATAGGCATGATAAAAAAGATGAAAAAGAAGACCATGCCCTGCATAATCCTGGGATGTGCTTTCGTGATAATGGTGCTTAACAACGTGTTTAATCTGGGCATTTCATCAATAATGCTCTTGGTGGTCGCTGCAGTGGCAGCCATGATCATATCCGCCATATCGGGAATGTCAGCAATGAAAGGTGGTGAGGATAAATGATATACCTTGACCTTATCATTGGCTTTTTGAAAGTTGGACTGTTTTCATTTGGCGGAGCCTACGGCGCAATCCCGCTTATAAGAGATGTGGTCCTGCATTACGGCTGGATGGATGAAGAGGCGCTGGTTAACATGATCGCTATCAGCGAGAGTACCCCCGGTCCTATTATGGTTAATCTCGCGACGTATGTCGGCTGCACAAAAGCTGGGATTCCGGGCGGAATTTTGGCAACGCTGTCCGTGGTCTTTCCTGCATTTCTGATCATCATACTTCTGGTGACTCTTCTAAATGGACTATCAGGCAATAAGTGGATGAATGCTGCAGTGAAAGGTATCAAACCATGCATCATCGGCATTATTCTGGCTATGGGAGTCAGTATGATCGGTCAAAACTGTGTGCCACCGATTTTGCATGATAAAGATATTCTTCCGGCAGTACTGACGATAGCCCTTGCGGTAGTTTACTTTGGATACCGTAAGATCTTCAAAAAGAAAATGTCCCCGATAATGCTAATAATTATTTCGGCATTTGCCGGCGTGGTTGTTTATGGCTTCTGAAGCCTGCGCATATAGATATAAAGGAAAAAGCTGAAGATAACTTTTGATTCGAGGCGCTATTACTGTTATTTTGTCATGTTATATTGCGCTATATAGTTAAAATGCGGTACGATATAGATAACTATATTTTGAAGGGAATAATAAGAATGAAGCGATCTATAACGATTTTACTCACCGCAATTCTGGCGGTATTCCTGTTTGCCTGTTCATTACAGGAGGAAGTAAATCCGGGCGAGCAGGCTGAAGAATACCTCACAGAGGGAGAAAACACCAAATGTGAGGTTACATATAGTCAATACAGCGGGACAAACAGGGATATTTTCCTCAAAGAAGGAGATAAGATCGCTGTTATCTCGCCGTCTGCGCTTCCAAGCAGAGAACAGACAGATGCAGTGATAAAGGGCCTTAAAGACTGGGGCTATGAACCTGTCGAAGGAAAGCATGTATGCGCAGAGACACGAACCCTGGATGAAATTCTCGAAGACCTTGAGTGGGCATTGGAAGATCCGGAGATTAAAGCCATCTTTTGCGTACGAGGTGGCTATGGCGCATCAGAAGTTGCGGACCGGTTATCACCGCAGCTTATTCAGAATGCCCATAAGCTTATTATTGGGTACAGCGACATTACCGTATATCATTCTGCATGGACAGCAAACGGCGTTCCATCGATACATGCCTGTATGAGCGGCACATTTGGGGATTTCCCACAAAGCTGCTTTGAGGCTGAAGAGAAGATATTAAAGGGAGAGATCCCTACATATAAATGCGAAGGCAGCAGTTACAACCAGACGGGCGAAGCAGATGGAGTCCTCATTGGCGGCAATCTGTCTACATTTTTGTCGGTCATTGGTTCTGCTTATGACTGCACAAAGTCCGGACAGCCATACATTCTTTTCTTTGAGGATGTGGGCGAGGATGTACAGCATATACACAGGTATCTTACTATATTGAAGCACACCGGAGTTCTGGATAACGCAGCCGGGATCGTATTCGGCGAATGGACAGAGCTGCCCATGGATCTGGGAGATTATTCCGGCAGCAGCCGCGGCGGAGAATATAAATCTATTGCGGATATGATCTCAAGGCAGCTCCTTACTGATATAGACGTACCGGTAGCTTTTGGATTTCCTGCCGGGCATGGTGATATCAACTATCCGCTTCTCATGGGAGAAAAAGCGCGGCTTAAAGTTGATCCGGACAGTTTTACATTAACTCTCGGGGCAGAATAACAGACTCAAAAGGCATTAGATATGCAACTAAGGAAGCAATGATTTCATAAACAGGAACGAACTCATGAAGAACAGTAACTACTCGAAGGCAAAGATACTGACAATCTTACCAATCTTTATTATGGTGTTTGTAGTGATCAGTCTGGTTCTTGCAGCGGTACTTGAAGAGCCTAATAGCAGAGGAGCTCTCTATACAATATTTGCACTTGTGGGTCTGATAGGGCTGGTAGTAACACCATTGCCCTGCCTTGTGATGACAATACTGGGAGTAGTGAATGCTTCAAAAGCGAAAAAGGAAGGCGTCAAAGGAGCCGGAGTATTTCTCATACTTGGTATCATTGAGATTATTTTCAGTATTCTTGTCGGAATCTTCGCAGCCATGATATCCATAGGCAGTCAGTACGCGTAAGTGTCAGAAGATTATAAGCGGTAATTTAGTGTAAGACGGAGGTATTTAGCATGGAAACATTTCTGGGTTTACTGATTCCGTTTGTGGGAACAGCCCTGGGTTCAGCCGGCGTTTTCTTTATGAAAAAAGAAATGGATGATAAGGTGCAGCGTGCGCTGACGGGCTTTGCCAGCGGCGTAATGGTGGCAGCTTCCATCTGGAGCCTTATTGTTCCGGCGTTGGATCAGTCAGAGCCGATGGGGAAGCTTTCATTTCTTCCTGCTGCGATAGGATTCTGGCTGGGCATTTTGTTCCTGCTGCTCCTTGATAGCGTAATCCCCCATCTTCACATGAACGCTGAGAAAGCAGAAGGTCCCGCATCAAATCTTAAGAAGACTACCATGATGATTCTTGCAGTTACTCTTCACAACATTCCTGAAGGAATGGCTGTGGGTGTGGTGTTTGCGGGACTTCGTTCAGGATCTGCATCAGTTACCGCAGGTGGAGCGCTGGCTCTTTCCCTCGGTATAGCGATTCAGAACTTCCCTGAAGGTGCGATCATATCCATGCCGCTTCATGCCAAGGGGGAGAGCAAATTCAAGGCTTTTATGGGAGGTGCATTGTCCGGAGCGGTTGAGCCTCTTGGAGCATTCCTGACTGTTCTGGCAGCCGGCATAATAGTGCCTGCTATGCCATATCTGCTTTCCTTTGCAGCCGGAGCTATGATGTATGTTGTTGTTGAGGAGCTGATCCCTGAGATGTCTGAGGGCGAGCACTCGAATATCGGAGTTGTTATGTTTGCACTTGGATTCACACTTATGATGGCACTTGATGTTGCTTTGGGATGAGGAAAAGAGAATGTCCAGTAATAAACTTGCAGTAACATTTCCGGGAATTGGATATCATAACGATAAGCCGCTGCTGTATTATTCGAAGAAGCTGCTAAAACAGATGGGCTTCGATGTAATTGAGATAACCTATACTTTCCCCTTGAAGGCAAAAGAGATAAAGGGCGATAAAGATAAGATGGAAGATGCTTTTACAATTGCTGTGAGACAGGCAAAAGAGCAGCTTTCTTCTGTTGAGTTTGATAAATATGAGAGGGTTCTTTTTATTGGTAAGAGCATTGGAACTACAGTTGCTGCATACTGTGACAAAGAGTATGAGGTTTGCGCAAAACACATAGTTTTGACTCCGGTGCCGCAGACTTTTGAGTTTCTAAAGCCTGGATGTGGCATCGTGTTCAATGGTAATGAGGATCCATGGTGTGAAACGAGTCTGGTTACTGAGAAATGTAAGGAGCTGGGAGTTGACGCGTATATCGTTGATCACGCCAATCATTCACTGGAGACAAACTCGGCGCTTGTTGATGTTGAGAACCTGAAGGATGTATTAAGCAAGATTGAAAGTTATGTAAAGACTCTATGAATAGTACTGACTATTTTGCAACACTCAGAACTAAAGATATCATATGCTGGGGCAGTGGGAAACATTTTAGAAACATCACCTGCCCTTTTTTATGTAATAGTGGGCTGATTGAAAATCTCAATGGATTTGTTGGAGTTTCAGATAAAGAGACTGTTGATGTTCAAGGACGCTCCTACGAAGTTTTAGGAAAAGAGAAGCTGACGGAGCTGGACAGTACTAAGACGATTATATTGATTGCTGTTACCGGCTATGAGGAGATCATTAACCAGCTGCAATCGGATGCACGATTGTCCGGGTTCGAGGCTATTCCTTCCATTTTTCTGGAATCGTTATATGAGGATATAGCTCTTTTGTCCTGTCAAAAGCCACCTCTGAATTATCGCAAGCATGACAAACCTTTGATTCCTAGGATTATCCATGCAATCTGGTTTTCAGGCGATCCTATGCCTGAACTGTACCTGAGATGCCTTGATTCCTGGAGGAAGTTTGCTCCTGACTATGAGATAAAGATTTGGAATCTTGAAACATATAAACCAGATCACTGCTTGTTTTTTGAACAGGCAATAGAGCACAAGAACTGGGCTTTTGCATCAGACTATGCCAGAGCAGATCTGTTATACAGATATGGCGGAATCTATATGGACTTCGATGTCGAGATGCTTCGCCCCATCGACGACCTCTTATACAACGACGCCTACATGAGCTTCGAATCCCTTGACCGCATCGAATGCGGCTCCGGCATGGGCTCCAAACCCGGCCACCCCATTATCCGGGAAATCTGCGAAAGCTATGAGAACCGCCCCTACTTAAAACCCGACGGCACCTGGGACAATTCCACCTGCCCAGTCCGCTACACCCAGATCATCGAAAAACATGGCCTCAAAAAAGACGGAAGCTTCCAGCAAGTTGAGGACATCACAATCTATCCCTTCGAAGTCCTGACCTGCAAAAGCTTCGACACCGGCATAATCTACCGCACCAACTACAGCTACACCATCCACCACCACAACGGCAGCTGGATCCCCGACCCTGCATATCGGGCGATGGGGGAGAGGTATGAGAGGATTCGGGAGTTTCTTCGTTGTAATGACATTAATGAACCAGTGTATAATATTGAGGAGTAAAGCATGAATATTGTAGTATATTGTGGCTCCAGCAGCGGCATAGGAAACAACTACTTGGAATCCGCAAGGACTCTTGGAAAGTGGATCGGAGAAAGTGGAAACACTCTCGTGTATGGCGGAGCAAGTAAGGGCCTCATGGGAGCAGTCAGCGATGCAACTTTGGAAGCAGGAGGGAAGGTGATCGGTGTTCTTCCTGATGTTCCACAGATTCAGGCAAGAAGGCATCAGGGGCTTACCGAGTATATTGATACTCCATCTATGGCAGAAAGAAAAGCCAGGATGATCGAGCTTGCAGATGCATTTGTTGCACTTCCCGGAGGAATAGGCACATTGGATGAACTGACTGAAGTGTTGTCTCTTTCGAGCCTGGACATAACCGGTTGCCCAATTGTCCTTTATGACACAGACGGTTACTACCAGCCGTTTAAAGCAGTGATCAGGAATATCGTTGAGAATGGCTTTGGACGAAATGAGTATTTTTCTAAAATGCTGTTCTCTGAGAATATAAAAGAAATCGCGGAGTTCATTGAGAAAAATGGAACTAAAAAGACTAACTGAGCACATATGGTACATGCCATACGAAACTGAAAGAGACAGGCCTAACCTTGGCTATGTGAAGGGCGATAACTGGAGTCTTGCTATTGATGCAGGTCACTCTGAGGCACATACTAAGGATTTTTATGCCCTCTTGGAAAAAGAGAATCTTCCACTCCCAAGTCTTACCGTACTTACGCACTGGCACTGGGATCACACCTTTGGAATGCATGCAGTAAACGGCCTCTGCCTATCAAACAAAAAGACGAACGAACACCTTGCCGAGTGTAAGGAAAAGATTGAAAAGAACGGCCCATCAGAATTCCTGTCTCTTCACGAGAGCATTCAGATAGAATATGCCGGAAACAGAGAAGTAATAGTGACTCTGTCTGATATGGTTTTTGCTGGCGAGATGACCCTGGATCTTGGCGGCGTTCACGTTGACCTCATCGAAACCGAGTCACCCCACACAGATGACTCCACACTCGTCTACATCCGCGAGGACAAAGTCCTTTTCCTCGGAGACTCTGCGGGAGGCGAGTTCCCAACCTGGATAAAAAGAGAGGCTCTCTGCAGAAAACTTGAGGATACCATCAAAAGAATAGCCCCTCAAATCTGCGTTGAAGGGCATTGGGTACCGGTTGAGACGGAAGATACATTAAATGATTTGATGAATTTTAATGCTTGAAATGATATATCACGGCAACCCCAATCAATGGGGCAAAAAGAACTGGCCTCCAAAAGAGCTGATCATATCCGATATCGAGCATGGTTGCAGCTACGTCTGTGAGAAATCAATGCAACCGACACACCTAACCAATAAAAGAAAGCAGAAAAACCTATGCCTCACGGAAAAAAAGTATATGACAAACTAAACGACATTCCCTCCGGCCACGCCAAAGGCCAGCTCACCAAGGGCTGCCTCGTCGTCGAAGGCGGCGCCTTCCGCGGCCTATACAACCAGGGCGTCATGGACTTCTTCATGGAAAACGGCCTCAACTTCGAGTGTGTCATCGGCGTAAGCGCAGGAGCTATGGCAGGCTTAAACTATGCCTCTGGCCAGATCGGCAGAAGCGCAAGATGCAATCTGGAATTTCGCCACGACCCTGACTATATCGGAGCTCAGGCAGTCCTTCATGCCCACAGCCCACTGAACATCGACTTTGCAATTCGGCCAAATGACAAGCTGGATTCTTTGGATGAAAACACATTCTACGATCCCCGCCGTCGCTTCATCGCCGTTGCAACCGACTGCGACACCGGCAAAACCATGTACTTCGAAAAGGGCAAATGTAAAGACATTCTGAAGGCCATCAAAGCCTCAGCCTCAATGCCTTACGTATCCCCAATGGTCGATGTCGACGGACACAAATGCCTCGACGGCGGCTGTAGCTGCCACATCCCCTACCAGTGGGCCATGGACCAGGGCTACCAGAACATAGTCGTCATCAAGACCCGCGAGAGAGGCTACCGAAAAAAAGAGTCTTCCACCTCCAACACAATGGCCCCCAAGTTCTACAAGGACAACCCTGAGTTCGTAAAAAAGCTCACCACCATGAACGTAGACTACAACAAAGAGTGCGACGAAATAGACCGCCTCGAGCAGGAGGGCAGAATCTTCGTCATCGCCCCCTCCGAGCACGTAACCGTAAAAAGAGTAGAGAGCGACATGGACAAACTCGGCAACCTCTACTGGCTCGGCTACAACGACGCCAAGAAAAACCTCTTCGCACTAAAAAAATATCTTCGATAACAAACTTGGACTGGCGTGACTAAAGGAAATGAAAACAATGAAAAACAGCGAAGTAATCGGCAAAGCATTTTATAAATCTGTTCCTGTCATGGCAGGCTATATAGTACTTGGCATCGGATTTGGGATACTCCTTCGAAATGCAGGCTACGGCGTATTATGGGCATTTGCGATGAGCGTTTTCATATTTGCCGGATCGATGCAGTACGTGGGGATAGGACTCCTGACAGGCGGAGCATCTGTAATAACTACTATAATCACTACAATCATGGTAAATGCGAGACATCTGTTCTACAGTATTTCAATGATAGATAAGTACAAAGACTCAGGAAAATATAAGCCCTATCTTATATTTGCGCTTACAGATGAAACCTATTCACTTTTGTGTGAAGATGAAGGACCTTCTAAAGAAACATTAGACAGATATCGCTTCTTTGTTTCCCTGTTCAACCACTGCTACTGGATTGCAGGCAGCGTCATCGGAAGCCTTTTGGGGAGCGTGCTTCCCTTTTCAACTGAAGGCATTGAATTTTCTATGACAGCTCTTTTCATCGCCTCATTTACAGAACAGTGGCTCACATCCAAAGATCATATTCCGGCGCTCACAGGACTTATAAGTACCGTGCTGTGCCTTGTAGTATTTGGAGCAGACAGATTCCTGATCCCGTCCATGTTTCTTATAACATTTATGCTTTCAATCATCAGAAAAAGGGAGGTGGCTACTGTATGACCTCCGCTATACTAATTGCAGCCACGGCACTTACGACTATGGCCCTCAGATTTTTACCTTTTCTCATTTTCGGAAACAACACACCGGAATACATATCGTATCTTGGAAAGGTACTACCGCAGGCAATAATTGCGCTTCTTGTAGTTTATTGTCTTCGAGATGTTTCTGTTACTACACATCCCTTTGGAATACCGGAACTCATAGCAGGGGGATTTGTTGTAGGAATGCATGTATGGAAAAGAAATGCTGTACTTAGTATACTGCTTGGAACAATAGCATATATGCTACTTATCAGAATGATCTAATTCCGTGTAAAACAGGTCGAAAGCCGTGAAAACATTCGACCTGTTTTTTGTTTGTGTGTATAATTATGCCTGTGATGAAGAACAGTTAATAAAAAACGGAGGAGAAGTTATGAGTAGTATTGAAAAGAAAAAACTTGCCATATTCTTTGCGCTCGCCTTTGGCATTACTGCGGTGATGTCCATATTTATGGTGATCGGATTAAAGAGCGGGAAAGATCTGACAGCCTTTGTAAATGCCCAGATGACCTATCCGGCCTGCGGCGTCATATTGGGAATGCTGCTGTTTGACAGGAAGGAAAAGAAGCTCCCTATTGTTGGCTTTATTGCCTTCCTTGTCACCTCGGTAATCATGATGGTCATCGCTGTCATTTCTGCCTTTGCTCCGCAGACAATGATCAGCTCACCTGCGGGAGATGTAACAAACTGGAACATTTACAGCCAGTACGTACTCCTTGCAGGAAGCGTTGTCGCATATCTTGCTTTCTGGATCTGCGGAAGAGAGAAGAGAGAAAATGCCGGACTTTGCAGGAAGAATGTTATTCTCAGCATTGCTCTGGGGCTCCTTTTCGTCATCCTGTTTATAGCAAGATTCTATCTGGCACATCTGGTAGCTAATATCACCAGCGGAGGAAATATATTTGATTTCCCCGATCTTAACGCCAGCGTATTAAACCTTGGTACCTGGATCAACGCTGCAATAATTCTGATCAATTTCCCCTTCTCCATGATCGCTTTCATGGGCGAGGAATATGGATGGAGATATTACCTCCAGCCCATTATGCAAAAGAAATTTGGGCTTAGGCTAGGTGTTGTCCTCCTGGGTGTTGTCTGGGGAATCTGGCACACAGCTGCCGACTTCATGTTCTATTCAACCACCTCAGGCCCGCAGCTTCTGATCACCCAGATCCTTACCTGCGTATCCGTAGCAATATTCTTTGGCTATGCATACATGAAGACCGGAAACATCTGGCTCATCGCTATCATGCACTTTATGAATAACAACTACGTAGTTCTGCTCAGCGGCGGAGACGTTAATGTTCTGCAGAACCAGAGCATTGCCTGGTCAGATCTGCCAATCATGATCATCAGAAGCCTTATATTTGCAGTATTTATCCTTGCTCCAATCTTTAACAAGCCCAAGGATAGCGATGTCAATGCTACTCAGAATCAGGAAGTGGCATCATAAACTTCGTAAAAATATGTAATTACAAGCCGCTAATTTGCTGCTTTGTGCCTGTAAGGCGCACCACCACTGCGTTATGCTTTATCTATAAGAGCAACTTACAGGAGGAGAGCTATGAACGGATTTTTCAAAGCAGCATCACTTTTTTCTTTTTTGGGGGCAGTAGCATTTATCTACGTACTAATTCAATCAGGCAGATTTGCATTCGTAGGAATGATCATCGTTATGCTGTGCAATGGAATTAGTTTTTGGGAAAAGAGCTTGAAGGAAGAATCAGACATCGCTCAGAACGAAGAAAGCACAGAGGAATAATACAATAGATTGGCAAAAGAGCTATTGATGTGGATTGAACACTTCGATAGCTCTTCTTTGTTAGCCTTGTGATATCATTGAAATAGATAAAACTGACAAATGAGCAGGATAGAGTTATGGCTACTTACGTTATTTCAGATCTTCATGGCCAATACAAAATGTTTCAGAGGCTGCTTGAGAAAGCGGCTTTTTCCGATGCCGACCAGCTATACATGCTTGGAGATGCCATAGACAGGGGACCGGATGGAATTAAGATTTTGCAGCATGTCATGGATTCACCCAATATGCACTTTCTACTGGGAAATCATGAAGTCATGATGCTTAATGCGGTAGAACTAAACGGTCGTGCTCAAATTTTGGCAGATGACCTTCCTGGTAGGAATGCAGCTTTATGGTATTACAGTAATGGTGGTCATAGGACATATGCAAAATATAAAAACATAAGGAAGCCGAACCGCCTAAAACTTCTGGAGTGGCTTTCCAATTGTCCTCTATCTACAAAGATCGAGGTTAACGGAACAACTTTCCTGCTTACACATTCATTCTTTGACATAGACAAAATTGATGTCCCCTACAAGGATATGGATTATGAAACTGTTTGGGATATAGTATGGAAGTCTCCATTTCGTCGGGATCTGTATGTTGATCACAAAGAATATACCAGGTATAAGCCATGGATATTCATAATTGGCCATGTTCCAACCTGCCATGCTGATGAAAAAGAAGAGGCGCGAACTCTTTCTACATACAGAAAGGATAATATCATCGACATAGACGGCGGTTGTGCTCACCATGACAATGATGATGCAACATATAAAGGAGCAATTCTCCTTAGACTGGATGATTTACAGGAATTCACCATAACATTTGAGGAATTTAAAAAAATCAGATATAAGTAAAGAAAATAAACAAAAACACAATTTGATAGGAAAATCGTATGAGAATAGAAACAGAACGCTTACTGATAACTGAGATGACGATGGATATGGCAATGGACGTCCATAAGAACTCTCTGGATGAAGATATAAGAAGATTTGTACCGGATGAAGTTTTTGAAACATTAGAAGAAGCACAGGAAACAATTGAGTTTATCATGTCTCAGTACGGATCAACAGAGGGCCCGTTGATTTATGCTGTACTTACAAAGGATACAAATGCCAATATTGGATACGTACAGCTTGTACCAATTGGTGACGGAAAGTGGGAAATTGGTTATCACGTGGCGAAGGCATACGCCGGAAAGGGATATGCAACGGAAGCTGTGAAAGCATTTTTGCCGGTGATTTCTGAGCAGGTTGGAGTCACAGAAGTATATGGCATTCGTCTACTTGAGAATGCTGCCTCTGGCCGTGTGTTGGAAAAATGTGGATTTGAGACTTTCTTTACAGGAGAAGGTCCATACCACGACGGCATATATGAAATAAGTAAGAGTGTTTGGAAGAGCTATGAACAACGGATATGAGCGAAGAGGAACTAAGATGGTAGGACTTGGAACAATAATAAACGTGATATGCATCATCGCAGGTGGCCTCTTAGGACGCTTTGTTGGTAACCTCTTTTCGGAAGAACAGCAGGATTCTATTACTAAGACCTGTGGCATCAGTGTTCTGTTCATTGCCATAGCAGGTGCGATGCAGGGGATGCTCTCAATAGATGGTGGTAGTTTAGTGAGTGGAAAGGCGATGCTGGTAGTTCTGAGCCTCGCAATCGGAACTGTGATCGGAGAAATCCTTAAGATAGAAAATGGATTCGAGAGATTTGGCGAGTGGCTTAAAGAAAAGACCGGCAACAGCGGAGACAAAATGTTTGTGGACGCTTTCGTCACATCATCACTTACTGTTTGTATAGGAGCAATGGCAATCGTAGGAGCGATCCAGGACGGCGTCCTGGGAGACTATTCCACACTCGCGGTTAAATCCGTACTGGATCTCATCATCATCGCCGTAATGACATCTTCTATGGGAAAGGGCTGCGTATTCTCTGCAATCCCCATATTCCTTTTTGAGGGCTCTATAACACTTATTGCTAAGCTTATCTCTCCACTAATGACAGATACTGCAGTAAGCTATCTGTCACTGGTAGGATCGATCCTTATATTCTGTGTAGGCATAAACCTCGTCTGGGGAAAGAAACTCAAGGTTGCAAATATGCTACCCGCAGTACTTTTGGCTGTGTTTGCAGCTTATATTCCCTGAAATAGTCTGGTTTGACTTCTTTGAAACGTCTAATACGCCTAAAATACATCTAGAAACCGCTCTGTTGAGCGGTTTTTTGCTGTCGTGTTTATTGGACTCCAAATTTCTTAAAATTCTAGTACAAGGAGATGGAAAAAGAGCTTTTTCGGGGGCAAACTGCAAATCATTCATTAGAAAGGCGGTATGCATCATGAAGAAATTAGTATTAGCAATCACAGCAACTTTAATCTTTGTATTCGTATTAGCAACAGCCAACATCACAGCAGATGCAGCTAGTAACGATTGGAGTTCATATTACGATAAAGCCAAAGCTAAGCGAGCCCAGAGAGAAAAAGAGTTCACTGAGAAATGGCTCGATGAACTCGAAGCCGACGGCAACCTCACTCCGGAAGCCATCAAGGCAGCAGGCAAATACGGAGAAGGAAGAGTCCCCAACCAGAAATCAACCCAGAGCAGCGGCAGCACTTCTACAGGCGGCAACTCAGGCTCCACCTACTCCGGCCCGGGAAAAGGATGGGTTTACTCCGTTGACGAACTACACGTCATCGGCCTTCCCGAAGGCGAAAACGGCTACACACAACCCGGATGGTACGGCAACATCGATTGACAAATCAGCTATCTACCTGGTGGGGCATGATCATATATCATGCCCTGCTACAACCTAATCAGGAAAGGTGTGTGAGTCTATGGAAATACTCATTGTAATACTGGCGATAATTGTCGTGTTCTACAGAAGAAACAAAGGAACAATTCTCAAATCAGTCAGGAAAGTCACAGTAAGACTTGCAGCATTGATATTATCTCTGATCTTAGTGATATCCCTTTTGATCACTGAACTTACGCAACGACTTCTTGACTGGATTAGCAAGGAAGAACAAAAGACAAAAACAGGAGGTAGCACATGTTCTTTGGAAAGAAAGACAAAGATGTAAGACTTACAGATAAAGAATACAAGAACCTTGTAGGAAGCATGAACAAAAAAGAGCGCAAAGACTTCGACCGCAGACAAAAAGAATTAAAACGCGACAGAGAAGACGACCGCCTCGACGCCTGGCTCGACTTCGAAGACGAAATGGACGACATGGGCTGGTAAAAGCTTTAAGAGTATATAAAAGTATAAGCTGATAGCTGCTAAAAAAGACTTACACGAAAACAAAATATCTGTTATAATCTGCAATTGCTGACAAAAAATGAAGATTTCAAGGTATTATTGGAAACGCACATCCTGGCTGGGTGATAACGAACAACACGGAGGTCTTCCCCATTTAAGAAAGAGAGGAACCCATATGTTACCACAGAGCAAATTACAGGATGTGTTTTTTACTGCCTTTATGGCTTTTGTCATGGTCTATGCCATGATATGCTACAACATTTCACTAAATGTTGGCGGAATGCAGAGTTTTATCTTCCTTGCTGCATTCAAGGAAATGCTTATCATGTGGCCGATAGCCGTAGCGCTCGAACTTTTATTTGTAGGAAAACTGGCTCAGAAGCTGGCTTTCAGATTCGTTACTCCCGGAAAAGACCCTATGATAATGATCATACTTGCCATCTCATCAATGTCCGTGTGCCTCATGTGCCCGCTTATGAGCATGGCAGCGACAATCCTTTTTAAGGATGCAGGCAGTGAATTCGTGGCTGTATGGCTTCAGACAACAGCACTAAATTTTCCTATGGCTCTTTTCTGGCAGATCTTCTTCGCAGGACCGCTGGTAAGAAATGTCTTCGGATTTGTTATGAAACGAATAAAGCAGAAATAAGATTGAAGAATTTATTAATGGGCATAATACTTGTGCTCTTGGGATGTATTACAATAATTAAGTGAGTTCAATATAAGAGGACAAATAGAGATCTGCGGGCGAGACAGAGTAAAGAAGAGTAGATGGGGCCTATGTTTTAGCAACAAGGGGATTATTAACAAAAAATGGACAATCTGGTTTTTAGTTTAAATGCAACATTACCCATATTTTCACTAATGGTTCTGGGTAATATATTCAGAAGGATAGGACTAATAGATGAAAAGGCAGCGTCATGGATGAACAAATTCGTCTTTAAGGTTTCGCTGCCGGTTCTTGTGTTTAAGGATCTGGCTGATCAGGACTTTGCAGGGACATGGAACGGGAAATTTGTTCTTTTCTGCTTCCTTGCCACATCTGTAAGCATTATACTTATCTCTTTATTGTCAAAGCTTGTGATAAAGGATAGGGGCAGAAGGGGAGAGTTTATACAGGGTTCCTACAGAAGCAGCGCGGCACTTTTGGGAATCGCTTTCATCCATAATATATATGGTGATCAAGCGACAGGAATGGGGCCGCTTATGATCCTTGGAAGTGTTCCGCTTTACAACATATTTGCGGTGATAGTGCTTACACTTACTGCCGAGGAAAATGACGAAAAAGAAGATACTGATAAGAAGGCACTTTTCATTAAGACAGCTAAGGGAATCATAACAAATCCAATAATCATCGGAATTGCTGTTGGGCTTATATGGTCTGTCATTGGAATTCCCAAGCCAAAAGTTGTAGATACATTGATCGCGAACATAGCTGCACTTGCAACACCACTTGGTCTCATGTCTATGGGCGCGACATTTGAATACAAGAAGGCTTTAGGGGACATCAAACCTGCCCTGCTTGCATCATTTATCAAGCTGTTTGCCCTTGTAGCCATGTTTTTGCCCCTTGCGGTAATGATGGGCTTTGCAGGTGAACAGATAGTAGCCATCCTCGTAATGCTCGGTTCAGCAACAACAGTTAGCTGCTACATCATGGCTAAAAGTATGGGCCACGAAGGCACCCTGAGTAGCAGCATTGTCATGATGACCACATTCGGCTGTTCCTTCACCCTTACCTTCTGGCTGTTCATCTTAAGAACATTTGGCATTATATAGATTTGCCGGAGTTTGACTGGCATGTATAACAAAAGTAGCAAAATAGCAACCAATTGGAGATATATAGTGGACATATCAGTTTACGGTGAATGGATAATGATATTGTGTACTGATAGAGCGTATTGATTATTAGAGCTGGGAGAAAAGTCCCAGCTCTTTGTCGTTCTTATCGTTACTCAACATATACATAATTGCCGTCGGCATCGACGCCTGCTGAGAAGTCGAGACCATCAAGCATTTCGGTTCCGGGGTAGTTCTTCTCGTCGCCGTACTGAATGATTGGGACTTTGTGATAAGCGGAATAGTCGTGTTCACCCAGATATACTGCGACGGGATTGCCTGAGGCGTCCTCGATCAGCATATTGGTGGAGCCGGGGATTCCGGAAACAAAGCAGCCAACGTAGTCGTGGACACTGTAGGTGGTTGGCAGATCCTCGTAATTACCTGATGTGGAGAAGAAATCGTCAAAGTCATTTGTGATCTCAGTGGGCTCATCCATGATGATCAGCGAATCATTTCCATGAGTTAGCCACTGCTGCTGGCCGGGAACGATGTTTGCGCCTGTGATGCTTGCAACAAAGCTATCCTCATATTCAAAGCTTACGGATGCAAGGATCATCGCATCGGGATATTCATCAATCGTCACCTTGAACTTTTCTATAGTCTTCTCGTTGTCGTAGTCCATCTGAACGCTTTCTTTGTTGATCCTGAAGGTTGCTTTCTTGCCGATAAGAGCTGGATTTGTTGCTAAAAGAGCTCCAAGCGTCTCGATCAGATCTTTGTGCCAGAGAGAGGGTATAAGTTCTTCCAAAAGCTCTTTTGGCTCAACTGATACGTTGTTATCCTTGCAGTATGCTTCATATTCTGCGTTTGCAGAAGCGTATGTCTCTGAGCTGACGCCGGCGCTGTAGATCTCTGTTATGTTTCCGCTGCTGTCTTTGCCGACATAGATGTTGTCAAAGCTCTCCCTGGTTGGATCAAGCTCCGGGGTGCGGGTATCAAGTGTGCATACCAAAGCTTTGTCCATCTTGAAGTTAAGGCCCTCACGATAGAAATAGTGTGTGAAGGATGAAAAACGTCCTTCCGGCTGAGAGTATACATATAGCCCATCGATATCAGTGGATGAGAGATAGTAGCCCTCGAAATTGTCAAAGGTATAGGTCACGGATCCGTAGTTGTCATACGCGTCCCTGTTGCTAAATGCGTTGAAGAATGTCCTGTCAGCGGTGAATTTGATCAGATAGCAGTTGTCTGCATTTTTCTGCTTTAAGCCCAGTGATTTTTCCGGGTTACCGGTCTGCTGGTAAATGCAGATGTAGTCAGAGTCCTGGGCGTTGCAGGTGTCATAGACTTCCTCATAGGTGTCTTTTTCCTCGTTGAGAATGTCTCCCAGGACGACAGGGATGCGCTGAACTCCGATACCGGTGCAGGCTGATGGGTCTGTGTCCATGTACTGAAAGGTTACATAGCCGTCACAGGTTGCGTTATAGCCGGATATGATCACGCGGTCGTCGTTTTTTATCTCGTATCCGTTTTCGTTAAGGAATTTTTCTGCGTCTTCTCTTGATGTGGGGAATACAAGATCGTGTCCATCAATGCTGAGAGTGACGGACTTGGTATTACTGGATGGAGCTTCCTGGGTCTGTGGTTGCTCCGAAGAAGTCTCCGCTGTAGAGATCTCTTTTGCCTCGCTGACGACGCGCTGATCCACGGTGTTGCTACAGCCTGCGGTGATCAGGAGCGCCATACATGCAGCGATACATGATAACTTTCTTTTCATAACACTTCCTCCAAAAACATTTCTTTTCTAACCCCGCAAATATTCTATCATTGAGGGCTGGAAGTGCCAATAAATCCTTTATTAGTCAGTTTTTGACGGTATTACAATTTTTCAAACCAATATAAAAGTAGACTTAATTAGTAAAAGTATCTGTCTGTTGTTTGGTGGTGTTATAATACGGAAAGAAAATAGAGACTAGCGGAGGCCGAAATTGGATACGATTAAGAAAAAGGGTTTAAACTCTAATCAGATAAAGATGATTGCTATTATTGCGATGACCATAGATCATGTAACATGGCTTTTGTTTCCGGGATGCCAGAAGATATGGTGGGTCATGGTTTTACATGCGATTGGAAGATTGACGGCACCTATTATGTGGTTTTTTATTGCTGAGGGATTTCATTATACCCGAAACGTAAAGAAGTATATTTTAAGGTTATTTGTATTTGCTGTGATCTCTCATTTCGCATATAACTTTGCCGGCGGAATACCTTTTATTCCAAATGGTTTTTTCAATATGACGAGTGTAATGTGGTCGCTTGCATGGTCTGTGGTTTTGATGGTTATTATGACAACGGAAACAATGCCGCGCTGGATAAAGATTCTGCTTATCGCTTTGATCTGTGTTATAACATTTCCCTCGGATTGGTCCACAATTGCAGCTATGTGCCCGGTGTATCTATACATAAATCGTGGTGATTTCAAAAAGCAATCGCTCACACTGCTTATCTGGACGGCGATGTATGCAATCGTTTATTTCATCTTTATGGATAAGCCGTACGGACTTCTTCAGATGTGCACGCTGCTATCATTACCTGTTTTGAAGCTGTATAACGGCGAAAGAGGAAGCTGGAAAGGAATGAAGTGGTTCTTTTATATTTATTATCCGGCGCATTTGTTTGTTATCGGATTTATTAGAGTGTTAATGGGAAATGGAAGTATTTTTCCTTAATGGAAATACCCCCCTGTTCTGATTGTGCAGAATAATGCGGAAGGTTGAATGTAAGATGGACGAGAGATTAAAAAAACAGATGGAGTTTTGCTTAGAGATAGATAAGGAAAAGAATGTGTTCAGGCAGACTCATTTATCCGGAAAAGGGAGATTTGAAAATGATGCGGAGCATGCCTGGCATATGGCGATCATGGCGTATCTTTTAAAGGAGTATTCCAATGAGCCGGTGGATATTTCAAGGGTTATGATCATGTGCTTGATACATGATATTGTTGAGATTGATGCGGGTGATACTTACGCATATGACAGTGAAGGGCTCACTACGCAGAAAGCCAGAGAGGATGCGGCTAAGGAGAGGATATTTTCTCTTTTACCAGAAGACCAGAAAGAGGAGCTTATAGCTCTTTTCGATGAGTTCGAGGAATATAAAACTCCGGAGTCTAAGTTTGCCCATGCTATGGATAATCTTCAGCCGTTAATGCTGAACAACAGCAATAATGGAGGTGACTGGATAGAACATGGTGTCAGCAGAGAGCAGGTCTATGGCAGGCAGTCGAAGACGAGAGAGGGTTCGGAGAAGCTTTTTGAGCTGACGGATAGGGTTATTAAGGAGAATATTGAGAAGGGGAATATAAAATAAATAAAGAATGGTGTAAAAAAGGCCTTCAGATTTAATAATCTGAGGCCCTTCGTTTTATTAGTCAACTAATGGCTCGATGTCGTCGTCGTAGCCGTCGTCGTCATATGGCTTTTTCTTGCGCTTTGCATCATTGGGTTTGTCCTGGATGGCAAGTTTTAAGTGAAATGAGATCTGTTTGTTGAAAATCTTAAGTGCGATAAGTCCGAGCACTATAAGCAACAAAATGATCTCTCCGACAAGGTGCTTCTTGAGGAACCTAAGTACTGCCTTCCTGTTCTTTTCGTTGACGTAATTGTTGATTCTTTCCTTCATGGTGTAACCCCCGTATTGATTTTTCCAAACAATTATACAACAGAACTGAAGAAGTGCAAAACAGGTCTTTATCTGTGTGAAGTAAAGGTCTGTTTTTTACTTTGAGGTAATATATAATTACAGTAGAGGCACCGCCTAAAAGATAAACAATAATAAAGAGGATACCGTTCCTGCGGTGGTGTATGTTGGGAATTAAGGAGAGGAAATAAGTAGATCTTTATTTGAAATACGAACAGGTTGAACAATATCGGGATGAAACAGAGGAAAATGGGGGCTAAAAATAGAATAGTAGCTTTGCTGGTAATGCTTTGTGTGGCTATGTCTTCATCTCTGTTTTGGGCTGTGCCGACATATGCGGAGGATGAGATTCCGGCGTACAGTGGGAAGGCATCTGTGGAGATCAACGGGAATGTTCCCTGTTTCACAGACGAGGAGATCACGACAAGCTCTTTTGAAAGCTATGGAGAACTGGATAAGCTCGGCAGAGTTACAACTGCGGTGGCGTGTGTCGGGCGGGACCTTATGCCTAATGAGGAGCGGGAGTCCATTGATGAAGTAAGGCCGACGGGATGGAAGCAGAATAAGTATCCTGGGATAATTGATGCGGATCCGCCATTCCTTTATAATAGGTGCCATATGATTGGATTCCAGCTGGCCGGAGAGAATGCCAATGAGAAGAATCTGATCACGGGCACGAGGTATATGAACCTTGAAGGTATGCTGCCTTATGAGAATGAGGTCGCTGAGTACGTCAGGGATACGGGCAGGCATGTGATGTACAGAGTGACGCCCAGATTTTCAGGTAATAACCTGCTCTGCGATGGAATACAGATTGAGGCATACTCGGTTGAGGATAAAGGTAGAGGGGTAAGCCTGAATGTCTTTTGCTATAATGTGCAGCCTGGGGTGACGATCAACTACAAGGACGGCAGCAATGAGCTTGCGCCTGATGCTGAGAATGTGGCTGGGGATAATTCATTTTTAAATTACTGGCGGCGATTTCTGGATTGGATCAGTAAGATCTTCGGTGGGAACAACACATAACATAAAACGGAGAAGCCGATCAGAACTGATGGCCTCCCCGTTTTCTTATGATTGCAGGAGACTCTCGCTCCTACATGGAGTGGTTCTATTGTATCACGTTTGGACTGAAATATTTCTAAACATGATATTAAATTATTGAAATTTAATGAAATAATGGGAGAAATTTAAAAATATGCGTATTGAACCTTTTGACATGAAATATCTTAACGACTACTTTAATGAGTTTAACGAAGATATAACGAAATATCAGTGGCCGGATCCATTTGAAAATCCTGAGGCGGCAAAAGAGATGCTGCAGGAATTCATGGATGAGATGGAAGATGGGGAGACACTGTTTTATTCTGTGCTTTCAGATGATGACCGCTTTATCGGAAGCGTTGAAATGCATGGTGTTAGTAGAGAATGTCCTGAACTGGGGGTATGGATCATTGAAAGTGAGCGAAAGAAAGGATATGCCTATGCGGCATTAAAAGAGCTGCTTACGTACGCTGTAAGGACATATGATAAGAAAGCATTCTATTATGAGGCAGACATACGCAACGAAGGTAGCAATAAGCTGCTTGAAAAATTGGGAGCGGACTACGAAATTATCAAGCAGGGACTTGATGAAACAGTGACAGATTCCGGTAAGGAACTTAAGCTGCAGGGGTATGTGCTTGAGGCAAAATAAATTTTTTTATTTCTGGTGTAACCTTTTTCTTTTTCATGCGTCTATGTATATGAAAGCGCAAAACAAAAGATTCCAAAGGAGGACATCAGATATGAATACAACAATTTCTAACGGCTCAGCTTTACAGACAGCACTTAACTATGCAGGACTGGCAATCAAGGAATGCCACTGCATTTACAATAATCTCTCTGAAGGATTATTTGAGATCTGGGTTAATACTCCATATCAGAGATATGAGTTTTTTGTGGAAGAGAGATCCGGTGAAGTGATCGGAATAAATGCGGAGCCTCTCTTTGTATAAAAAATAGAGAAGACATAATGCCTAATGAGATCAGATATAGTAGATAAGCTGTTTTCTGAATATTATAATGAGGCTCTACTCTACACGGTGTCTATTTGCAGAAACAAAACGATTGCAGAAGACATTGTTTCTAATGCTTTTTTCAAAGCTCTGACATTGGCAGATGAATCTGTGCAAAGTTTTAAACCGTGGCTTCTTACAGTGTGTAGAAATGAGTATATAAGTTTATACAGGAAAAACTCTCGACTTGTGACAGGAGATTTGGAGGATGATCTTCCGGATAACAGGGAAGAAATAGTTGAGAGCATTATCAGAAAAGAGGAGTACAGATCTCTTTACCGTGCCATTGAGCTGTTGCCGGACAATCAACGGGAAGTGATAATGCTATTCTACTTTTCAAATCTTCCGGTAAAAGAGATTGCCGGCATAACGGGAAAAAGTGAAATAAATACGAAGGTACAGCTTTGCAGAGCAAGAGAAAAGCTTAAGAACATAATGGAGGAAAGATCATGAACTTCGAAGAAGCTTATAATAAACTTAAGGATGGGACGGCTACAGATGAGGAAGCGGCATTTGTAGCAAGAGAACTTGAAAATGTCAGAAAGATCAGCGCCATTTTGGATAATCCGGGATTGGCAGATCCTGGTTTTGCCAGGGCTGAACATGAGACAGTGCAAAAGGCCAGAAAGGCTTATAATAGAAAAACAATTATCCGGACCATAATAATAGTTGTCTGCAGCCTGGCTATCATAGCGGCAGTTGTTTGCGGTATTTTATTTATCCCGTCAAATATTTCTGCGTCGAAATCTCTTTCTATCACTAAGCAGCAGGCGCAGGATAAGGCCTACACATGCCTTGTTGAGATGGTGGGCGAGGAAGAGGCAAAAGAGTATTATGTGGACTACAATATTCGTCATATCCGCTACACAGGAGATGTCTTCCATGCAGTCTATGTGTATGTTGTAGAGTTTGAAAACTCTTTTGGACGAGAATATGAAATTGAGGTAAACGGCCGCTCGGGATATGCGGTGGTCAGGGATATAAATCTGGACTAATGCAGCTTATATCAAATCATAAATAAGAGAATGATGATCGGTAAAGCTTTCCTGTAATCCTTGTTCACGAACACATAAGCAGCTCCAAAAAGGAATGCGCTTAGGGCAGCAAATATTGAGATCAGCACATCTCCTTTTGAGAAAATATGTGCCAGTCCCCATGTAAGGCCCAGTATGATGCCTCCGTATGGGAGTTTGCCATTCTTGAACCATGTCTCGCATGCCTTTTGCGCATATATGATTACGAGTGAGATTAAAAAGCCTTCTGCGGCATAATAGAGATATTGGAAGATGAAGACCGGAAGCCCCAGTCTGTTAAACTCCAACAGTGGCTTGAAGCCGCCCCAGTCTAAATACTTGGCGATCAGATTTACAACGAAGCAAAGGGCTATGGCGAAGTATTGCCAGCCCTTCATTTTTTCTTTGATTTCAAGAATTCTGAAACCGGTGGTCTTCCTGCCGATAAAGATTACTACAAAGCCGGCGGCAACCCACAATATGGTTGTGATAAGCAGATGCACGATGTTTTGCATGGTGGTGAATTGGTCTATGCCGATCCCCATGCTCTTTTCTATCTGTACAAGTAATAATTCAAGGGCGAATCCCGCGCATGCATAAAGTGCGCACCATAAATAATCGAACCCTGAAATCTTTTTTTCTGTCATATGTTTTTCTCCTGAAATCTTGAGCTTCAATTCCTCATATTATACGATTGGCGGAGAAAAAGCAAAGGTAGATTCATCGAAAGGATGATCAGAGAATCTGAGAATTTTTTATTTCATTCCAGTATTTCTCTGCCGGTTCCATCTTTTTTTCAATCTTATCAGGAAGAGGACTTATTGGGTGTTGGTCCTGGGTGAAGAGTGAGTCTATACTCTGAACTGCCCCGGGACCAAGCTCGTCATAAATAGTTGGATTATAATCTTTTTCTGCGTGCCAGAAGCGGATTTTTCCTGCAATACCATTTGCGGGAGATTTATCGAATTTAACAGCAAGTTTATAGGCATCATCTATGCACAGACGCATGTTTTCGTAATCCCCAAGGCATGATAAAACCATTCCTTTTAATACCAGTAACACTGCCAGCATTTTGGTGAGATAGCTGGTATTTTTGTCTGTTGTGGCTTCAAATAGTTTTATGCACCAGTCAATGAGGTCACGGGCCTCTGCAAAGTTGCTCTTTTTGCCGGTCTTAATAAGGGCTATAGCCATAGAGCTTGAGTATTGCAGGCTTTTTATGAGAATAGTTACAAGGACTCTGGTGAATCGATCCATGGATTCATCATATCTGTTTAAATCCATCAGTATCCTGGCGATATTTATATCTGCAATTCCCATGTAGTTGATCTTTTTAAATTCGGCAAGAGCTTCCTCGGGGTTATTCTGACTCTTTAGTTCGGCTATGCAGAGTCTTATGGAAAACTCATCTACATCAGGATCGGTGTTTTGTGATATTAAGCGAAGGGATGATTCATAGAGCTCGATTGTCTTATCAAGGTACTTTTTATAGCCATATGAGGCTGTGACTACGTTGTAGGTTTTGGCGCTCTCAAGGACTATCCTGAAATTTCCCGGATATCTTACAAGAGCTTTATCTGTTTCGGATATAGCTTCGTCGTATTTCGCTTCCTTTAGAAGAGTGTTAATTTTCTCTATTATGTCTTTTACGCTCTTCGAAGAAATGCTGTAGCCAAGGAGTACATCTACGGAGATATTAAAAAAATCTGCCAGATCGATAAGTGTCATAATGTCCGGAATGGTACTTCCGCTTTCCCATTTTGACACGGCGCCTATTGTGATTCCGAAGGCTTCAGCCAGTTCCTCCTGAGTAAGGCCCATTTCTTTTCTGTACTTTTTGATGTTTTCACTTAGATTAAGCTGCATCAGCTACGTCCTCTCTTTCCTCTAAAACGGGTCTGGTTATGACTGTTGCGATTAAAACAATCCCTGCGAAAAGTGATGCGAAGAGCATTAGTTTGTCTGTTGAAATGCGCGATACCAGAATGCTGACAAGGAGCGATCCTATAGGCATTGCTGCTGTTGAAAAGGCGTTAAATACGGCAGAGGCTCTGGCCATATATTCGCTGCTTACGGATTTCATAAACTGAATTCCAATGATTCCGCCTATGAGTGTTGCGGCAAGTACCATGCCGAAAAAGCAGATGGATACGACCATGTAGCATAGAACCGCTTTTCCACTCACGATGCCGCCCATAGCAATTCCCATAAGGCCGAGGCTAAGTATCCCGGTTCCACAGCAGGTTATCTGCAAGGGGCTAAGTTTTTTTGCAAGCACAGGTAAAAGAGCTGCTCCCGCAATGCCACCAATAGAAGCGAAAACTCCGCCAAAGCTCAGGAGCTCGCTGCCCATTTTGAATATTTCCTCGGCCATTGGTGCCTGAAGGGCGTTGATGGGTACAAGCATGAAGTTTAAGGCAACACATAGAATGCAGAAGTTTCTGATTATCGGTGTTTTTGCAACATATCTTATTCCATCAGTAAAAAGAGTGGTCAGGCTCTCCTTGGGATAATCGGTAGTGGTATCTGTGTCAGCTGTCCTGTTATCTGAGTACACCTCATTTTTCATCATCTTTATAAGGACCGCAGCAATGATAAAAGTAGAAATATCAATGAGCATGGCAGGAACTGCGCCCCATGTAGCGATGATCACTCCGGCTATACCTGTTCCAACGAGCGCTGCTGCACTTGTCAGCATTTTTGAGATGCTTAGTCCGATGGTCAAATGCTCTTTTCTCACGACCTGTGCGGTGAATGCGGAGGAAGCAGGAAGACTGAAGGATTCAATTGTGGTGATGATGAGAGTAAGAACTGCCATAACCGGAGCAGTGACAAGGTCAAGTGTGTAAAGGGCTGCAAATGTAGATATCACTACAGCTCTTAGTATGTATGTGAGGATTATTACCTTCTTCTTATTTTTCTTTTCAACAATGGCTCCGGCAAATGGCTGGACTATTACATTTGGAAGTGTGTTCAGTGCAAACACTATTGCGGACCACATTGCGTTGTGGGTTATCTGATATACCAGCCAGGTAAAGGCGATCGCATCCACTGAATCGCCAAAGCGGTCGATCATGCCTGAGAGCATGAGTTTTATGTAATTGCGGTCACTTATGATATCATTATATGTGATGTTGTTTTGTTCCATATGAAGCCTCCTGAGATTGTCTCTTTATGGCTTCATTGTATATGGAGATTACTTTAATTATAATACACTTGTAGTATTGATGGTATAGTATAAACTTTCTTGTGAGGAAAGTTGAGTGCGAGGTAAAGAAAATGCAGATTGGAAGTTCTAATCTTACATGTGACAGACATAGAGGATCTTGTGGAATATCTGCGAAGCCTGTCTTCATTTAAAGATATCATGGACCTTCCTGTAGAAAAGATCAGGAAAGTACTTAGTGAACACATCAAGGATGGCGCAATAGATTTGCCTAAGGATTATGGGATGTTTATTTCAAAATAAAAGGAGCATAAATTGAAGATCATTTTATCACCTGCCAAGAAAATGAATACAGATACGGATACCCTTGAGTATGATGGACTCCCGGTATTCCTTGACCAGACTGAGGAAATCCTGAAATGGCTAAGAGCACAGTCACCTGATAACCTTCGAAAGCTCTGGGGGTGTAACGACAAAATTGCGCAGCAGAACTTTCAGCGAATAAAAGAAATGAATCTTCGGAAGAATCTGACACCGGCGATCCTTTCGTATGAAGGAATTGCTTACCAATACATGGCACCTGCCGTGTTCGAGAACAGCTCTTTTGACTATGTCCAGGAACATCTTCGCATCCTTTCAGGCTTTTACGGCGTGCTAAAACCAATGGACGGTGTTACTCCGTACAGACTTGAAATGCAGGCCAAAGCTGGTATCAATGGTAAAAAAGACCTTTATGACCTGTGGGGATCACGACTCTATGACGAAGTGATTGATGATTCTCATGTCATCATTAACCTGGCATCAAAAGAGTATTCCAAATGCATAGAAAAATATCTTAAATCAGATGACTATTATGTAACAGTCACATTCGGCGAGATGGTAAAAGGAAAGCTCGTTACCAAAGGAACCTATGCAAAGATGGCAAGAGGAGAAATGGTAAGATTCATGGCTGAGAACCAGATTAAAGATCCTGAGCAGATAAAAGGATTTGACAGGTTGGGCTATGTATATAGAGATGAGCTATCCGGAGATGGTGAGATAGTATTTGAGAGAATGATAATAAACTGAGCATCCTAATACTAAGGGGGATATAAAACATGGGGGTGTTTACACCTGGAATTCGCATTCTTTGGTTTGGACTGACAGTTCTGTGCCTTTTATATGCTGCGATGGTATATCTGGTAGGAAGTGGCACGTTTTCTTTTATGATTTGGGTTGTTGGAGCAGCTTTCTTTTCGATATGCTTCGTTCTTTCCGGGAAGGGAAGATGGGCTGCGGTACCGCCGGCAGTAAGATATATATCTTATGCTGTCATTGCGTTATGTGCCACAGTCTTTTTAGTTTGCCAGATTGCAATGCTTTCTCATTTTCATGACAAGGGAGAGAAGGATCTTGATTACATCATTGTTCTTGGAGCCCAGATGAGATCAAGTGGACCAAGTGTGATATATCAATACAGACTTGAAAAAGCCAAAGAGTATCTGGATGATAATTTAGAGACAAAATGTATCACTACAGGTGCACAGGGGAGCAATGAAACTGTAAGTGAAGGTCAGGGCGGAGCAGACTACCTTGTTAAGCATGGAGTATCTGAAGATAGAATCGAAATAGAGAACTTGTCTATGGATACAGAGGAAAACATAAGAAATGCCCTTGATATCATCAGGCAGGCTGAAGGAAGTACAGAAAATATCAGGATTGGGATTGTCACAAACGGATTTCATGTTTTCAGAGGCATTCATATTGCTCAAAAACTAACTGATGCAGATGTTTGCGGTATAGCCGCAAATATGCAGCCTCAATACATTCCCAATAATATGGCTCGTGAAACATTTGGGATTCTGAGGGATTTCATTGCTGGACGGTTGAAGTTGTGATGTAATGGAACTTAAGGAGATAAGATTTGACGAAATAATGAGTATACTTCCGTGACTTTTATAGCACGGAAGTATTTTTTTGCTTATAATTGGAAGTGGGTTTTAAAAACTTGTTTTTATGGAGGAATGTTAAGGAGGAGAAGGATATGGCAACAGCAAAGACAACAACCAAAAAGGAAACAGCTAAGGCTTCAACTGAAAAGGCAGCAGCAAAGAAGACTACAGCAGCTAAAAAGACAACAACAGCCAAGAAGACTACAACGGCGAAAAAGCCTACAACAGCGAAAAAGCCTGCAACTGCTAAGAAACCTGCTGCAAAGTCTACAGGAACTTCTGTTAAGGTTAATGCTACTGAGAAAAACCTTCTCGAACTCTACAGAGCTGCGGATGCCGATACAAAGAAGGCTGCTATGGCTCTTTTGAAAGGGGAGAAGTCTCAGCTTAGTGGAATTCTGGATTCAATCCTGGAGAACAAGACTATCATGAATACGGTGACTAGTCTGTTCAAGAATTGAGGATGCAGGTTATGAACATACAGATTATCGGCACAAAGAAGTGCAATGACACCAAGAAGGCGGAGCGATTCTTTAAGGAAAGGGGCATCAAGTACCAGTTCATCGACATGAAGGAAAAGGGGATGAGTAAGGGGGAACTCACCTCTGTTGCCAGTGCTAATGGCGGTATCATGAATATGATAAATCCTGATGCCAAGGACAAGGATTCTGTTGCGCTTATTCAGTACATTGCAGATGAGGATAAGCTGGAAAAACTTCTGGAAAACCAGCAGATAATAAAGACTCCGGTGGTCAGGAACGGAAAACAGTCCACGCTGGGGTATCAGCCTGATGTGTGGAAAAAGTGGGAGTAACCCGCGGTAGTTCTTGTAATTGTTCAAATAGTGTATTATCTTAAAATATATGTTATTTGGATAGAATATATCAAAAGAATGGAGGAACGTGGTATGGGACTTATTTGGGGACTTATACTCGGAGCAGTAGCTGGACTTATTGCCAGCAAACTGATGAATGAGAGTTCAGGAATGATCAAGAATATTCTTCTTGGAATTGGTGGTGGATTTGTTGGAGGTTTGGTATTCAGACTTATCGGATTTACTGCTACTGGATTGATCGGAAGTCTGATCGTTTCTGTAGTTGGCGCATGCATTTGCATCTGGGCCGGAAGAAAATTGTTTAAATAAGATGTGTGAGGGCTTGTCCGGCAGTTGATTGCCTGGCAAGCTCTTTTGCCAGAGGAGATCGATGAATGAGTAGAATTCAGCTTATACATGGTTCATGCGCTGATCAGGTTGCAGATGTGGTGGTAAATGCCGCTAACGACGGGCTTTGGGCAGGTGGCGGAATATGCGGAGTGATCTTTGCCAAGGCAGGAATGAGGGAGCTTACTGAAGCCTGCAGCAAGTACAAGACTCCGTTAAATGATGGAGATGCAGTCATTACGCCTGCGTTTGGACTCACGAATGCCAAGGCGATAATTCATGCTGTGGGGCCTAATTTTGCTGTGACACCGACTGCGTTTGATGCGCTGTTTGATGCCTACTACAATTCACTTTCGGTCATGAAAGACAATGGTTATCACAGTATCTCTTTTCCCCTTATAAGCTCAGGCATCTTCGGGGGAAATCTCCCCAATCCTGTGGCCGAATCTACAAAGCAGTGCTGCAGGGCATACAGGCAGTTTACCCAGGATTATCCGGATTATGATATCGACGTCATGCTTTGCGCCTTTGGAAGAGATGAGATGGTCAGGGCGCAGGCTGAGTTTGATCAGGCGTAAAAGAGCTATCATCTGATAGTGTGGCGTCTCTTAAAATGCAATACATACCGCTTTCTTCGATATAGGTGTCAAAAACGCCCTCAACGATGATATTGTCTCCTTCGCTGGGATAATCATCCGGGTATTTGTAGTCATCGTTCAGGCTGAACTCGATTCCCTGGGCGCAGCAGGCGGTGGCATCCATTATGATGCATGCAAAGTAGTGGTTGCCAGACGCTATGTCGAAGTAATCAGAGTAGGCCCCTTCCATTTTTATAGTCTTTCCTACAAACTTCTCCGGATAATACATCATGTTGTAAACTGCACCATAGACCGCGGTTGAAGACATTTCAGTCAGATCCATGTACTCGTCCTCGGTACCTGCTTCCTGGGAGGCCTCTTCTACGGCAGCAGTTGCCGGCTTTTCATCAGGAATTTCTGCTACGGATGGACTTGGACTTTCCACCACGACCTGTTTTTCTTCCTGTACGGGTTCTTCTGCTTTATCAGCGCATCCGCTCACGGGAATGCAGAGCATCAGGGCAAAAGACATTGCGATTATTCTTGTGACTTTCTTTTTTATCATTCTTTTTTATCCCTCAACTTTACAGAGCCTGCCGGCACCAACAGACAGTACAAATGCGATAACGTCTGCAGCAACAATGGTCGATCCCACCGGTGTTCCGGCAAGGATTGAGATCATGATCCCTAAAAATGCGCATATTACCGAGATGATGGCAGAAGAAATGGTGACTTTTAAAAAGCTTCTGAAAATGTTCATGGCTGAAAGGGCAGGAAAAATCACCAGAGCAGATATCAGAAGCGATCCCACGAGATTCATGGCAAGCACAATGATCACAGCAATCATCACAGCTGTAGCGGTGTTGTAAAGATCTGCGGATACTCCGGTCGCCCTGGCAAAATTCTCATCAAAGGTTATCGCCAGGATTTTGTTATATAGAAATACAAATATTCCCACAACGAAAACAGACAGGACCGCGCAGATGATCACTTCGCCCTGAGTCAGGGTCAGGATCGAAGTTGAGCCAAACAGTGTGCTGCATACATCACCTGTAAGATTTGCAGAGGCTCCCCAGATGTTCATAATAAGATATCCGAAGGCCAATGCGCCTACTGACAGCATTGCGATTGCGGCATCTCCCTTGATCTTGGCATTCTGACCTGTCTTTAATAACAGAACTGCGCATGCGATCGTGACAGGCAGGATCAGTATCATCTTATCCGTCAGCTTTAGAACTGTGGCGATGGCCATGGCTCCAAAGGCTACATGGGAGAGCCCGTCACCAATATAAGAAAATCTCTTTAGAACCAGCGTCACCCCAAGCAAAGAAGAGGACAGTGATATCAGTATTCCCACGATTATGGCGTATCTCACAAAGGGGAACTGCATGTAGAATATTATTTTATCAAGCATAGACAGCCTCCTTGCCGGCAAAACGTTGTCCCTGTGCACTCAGCAGATACTCACTTTTGCTACCGAAAAATATGTCTTTCCCAATATGAAGTACATGACTTGAATAGGTGATGGCTGAGTTTATGTCGTGGGTGATCATAATTATGGTCATGCCTTCATTATTCAGCTCGGCGATCGTTTCATACATGTCATGGGTTACCTGCGGGTCAAGCCCTGCAACCGGTTCATCCAGCAAAAGAAGCTTCTTTGTGGCGCACAGTGCTCTGGCCAGTAGTACGCGCTGCTGCTGACCTCCTGAGAGCTCCCTGTAGCATCGGTTTTTGAGCTCCGGGATTCCCATTTTCTTCATGTTTTCTTCCGCCAGGGCTTTTTCTCTTTTGCCGTAGAAGAGCTTTAGCCCAAGGCTGCTCTGGCAACCGGACAGGACTATCTCTTTTACAGACGCAGGGAAATCCCGCTGCACAAAGGTCTGCTGTGGGAGATAGCCAATCTCGTTTGCTCTCAGGCCATCACTGACTATGATCTCGCCGCCACATGGTTTTTGCAGTTTAAGGATGGTCTTCATGAGCGTGGTCTTCCCTGAGCCATTCTCTCCAACGATACAGAGATAATCGCCCTCATCCACAGAAAAATTTAAGTTTTCTATGATCCTGCACGAGTCGTAACCAAGTGAAAGATCCTTAACAGTCAGTAATGGCATATGTTCCTCCGGAGCTCTTTACTTAAGAGCCTCTTTTAATACTTCCAGGTTGCTTTGCATGATTCCAAGGTATGTTGCGCCGTTTTTTACATCGTCGGAAGTTGTGGACTGCATTGAATCAAGAGTAAGGATCTTTTGGTCTTTGGCAGCAGTGTTATCTCTTATGGTTTCAGCGATCTTATGATCATTGTTTTCAATTGTCATGATGCTTGAAAGAGATAATTCGTCAACCTTTCCGGCCAGGAAGGTTATGGTCTCAAAGCTTGCTTCAGTCTCGGCAGAGCAGCCAACAAAAGCTGCATAATACTTCAGGTTGTAATCATCGACGAGATACCTGAAAGGGAATCTGTCTCCGAAGAGAAGCGTGTTCACGGAAGCGGAAGACACAGCTTCTTTGTATGACTTATCCAGAGCATCAAGTTTTGCATTATAAGCGGATGTATTTTCTTCGTACACTGAAGCATTGGCTGCATCTAGATTCACAAGAGCATCTTTTATATGCTCGCACAGCTTTTCTGTATCCTGTAGTGAGAGCCATACATGCTCATCATATTCGGGCTCTTCCTCGCCCTCGGCTTCCTCCTCTTCTTCGGCCTCCATTCCTTCAACAACTTCTTCCTCTTTGACATCAGAGCCAAGAGCATCCAGAAGGTTCACAACAACCATGTCCTTGTTTGTGGCCTCCTTTAGGGCGTCCTCAACCCATTCGTCGGACTCGCCGCCAACGTAGATAAACAGGTCGCAGGTGGCAACCTTCAAAATGTCTTTTGCTGTGGGCTGATAGCTGTGAAGATCTACTCCGTTATCCAGGAGCATAGTAACTTCTGCGTTTGCCGGGTTATCCCCAAGGATCTCTTTAACCCAGTCATACTCGGGGAAAATAGTGGTTACGATGCTAAGGCTCTTTTCCCCATCCGGCGCCGCTGCAAGCGGTGTTTCCTCTGAAGCGATCTCAACAGTGTCGGCGGTATTTCCGCAGCCAATCAAAGCCATAGCCAGAACGATTACAGCACAAAAAACAGAAATATATCTTTTCATCATATTCCTCCGATTTGAATTATTCAGTTGTGATTGTGAAAAATTACAGACTATTAGAAAGACAGATTGATTTAATCGTTCAGACGAACCTTCTGACTGACAAGAGTCGGAACTCTCAGATTACGCGTGGGTAAAAGAGCTGTAGCAGTTATGAAAAGAGCTGTAAGAATAGCCACAGCGTAGATGAACATCCCGGCGCCTACGTTATCAAGAATGCTCTCGCAGACAGCAACCATCTCACAGATAGGGCAGTCCTGGCCGTGGCAGTGGTGTCCCTGTTCTGCGGAGATGAAGAAGGATGAAAAGAGCATGCCAATAACAAGCACAGCACACAGAAACAGTGAAATGCCTGAAAAAAGCTGATTCAGTTCTTTGCCGGAATCTCTTTGTGACATCTTTTCCCCCATGATTTCAAATTGACATCATCGTAGTACAATAATCCGGGGCTGTCAACGGCTTTGACGAGGCTCCTTATTTAGACTAGAATAAAATGATGGAATCATTATGTTTTTCTGGACTTTCTTTGGAAGAGAAAAAAGGGAAAAAAGAGAAAAATAAGGAGATCGGGTGGAATACTTTTGGAGACAACAGGATGATATACCTGCAGGGATGGGCTATCCATTATTTGGAGCAGCCCATCTTTTGAGTGTGGGAATTACACTGATTGTTGTCGCTGTTCTGGTTTTGGTGATATCTAAACAGGAAGATGCCAGGCAGAGGAGATTTTTGAAAACACTGCCGTTATTCATGGTGTTTATGGAAATCTGCAAGGACAGCTTTCTTGTCGCAGTGCACAGGTTTGGTATTGGATATCTGCCACTTCACATATGCAGTATAGGGATATTCATATTTCTTTTGCGAGAGTGGCTGCCATGGGAGTGGGCAAAGGAGGTATTTGGGGAGATTGCGTTTATTATCATCATGCCGGCTTCCATTGCTGCGCTGCTGTTTGCGGACTGGACAGTGTATTATCCGGTGCTTAATTTCATGAATCTGTACAGCTATGTCTGGCATGGGCTGCTGATTCTTTATCCGGTGCTGTTGAAAGTGAGGGGAGACATCAGACCGTCAATACGAAATATAAGATATGTTCTGATCTTTCTGTGTGTGGTGGTGCCTCCGATTTATCTTTTCGATAAGCGTTTTGGGTGTAATTATTTCTTTGTGAACTGGCCGGTGGCGGGAAGTCCGCTTGAATTTCTTGCGTTGTTTATGGGGAATCCGGGATATCTTTTGGGCTATGCCGGACTGACGATTGCGGTTATTCTTGCGATGTATATAGGGATTGGAATCTGGGAAAAAATATCTTGCAAATAAAAATGCATATAATTGCCTTCAAACCGCTCAGTTGAGCGGTTTTTTGCTGTCCGTTTTATGGGTCACGTTATCTGAGAGAATTGTATCATCAGAAATGGCTGGAAAAAACAGGAACGGTCACATGAAAAAGGAGGCGCTTATGACTATGTTTTTATACCCGGAACAGACAATTTGCTCAAATGTTACTTATGGAATTCTTGGCACATCATTCTTTGCAAATAAAAAGGGCCTTCGTGATCTGTCAGGTCATACAGTGATCATCGTTACAGATGAGATAGTGGAAGACAACCTTAGCAGAGAGGTCGCAGACCTGATCCTTAGAAGAGGCTGCAAGAATATCGTGTTTGGCGGAGAGTCATCAGAAGAAATTCAGGATATCTTTGATCAGGAGGATCGTGAGATAAATGGCTTTAACGACATAACAGGTTATGAGGATTTCGCAGTTACCAGGAGATTTGAGGATCCCGAGGAACTTCCCGAGGAGATATCAATGTGCTGGGGAGATGTTCTGGTTCTTTGCAGCAATATGAGTCTTGTGAGAGAGTGTCAGAGGATCATCAGTGAAGATAGTTTGGTATGATGTGTGGCATCGGTGCTCCTTTTTTCTTATAATTAGATGAGTAGTATAACATCAGAATTACTGAGATATTAAGGAGAATGTATGCGCAAGGCACGTAATGAAAAAGAAAATGCGATCAGGGAGAAGATGATCCCTGAGTTGTATGCAAATCAGTATAACCAGTTCATAGGCTTTGAGATATTGGAGCTGAGCCCGACCTATAGTAAAGCCAGGGTTAAATGTGATGAGAGACTTCACAACACCTATGGAAGTATTCATGGCGGAGCGCTGCTTTCATTTGTTGATGCCATGGCCGGTGCAACGGGGAGTATGAGTGGTTACTATGTGACGACGGTATCGGCGAACCTGAATTTCCTGCTTCCGGCAGTGAATACGGAGTACATCTACTGCGAATGCATGAAGCTCAAGACAGGAAAGCATATCCTTGTCTTTGATATAAGGGTTACTGATGATGAGGGGAATCTGCTTGATAGCGGAGAGTTCTCATTCTTTGCCAGCAAAGTGCCGGTACTTGACAGTAACTTGAAGTTTGGGAACAAGTAAGAGTGAAATGATCCTATACTAAGCAAAAAGGCCAATATTGATGTTGTTTAACTAACACCAATATTGGCCTTATAGCTCATCATCCTTCTATATTTTTCAGGTATATCCATATCATTGTCGTGATGCTGGTCAAATCTCTTTATCAAGCCCACTGTATCAGGGAAACTCTTTCTGACAGTAGAGATTGCACCAAGTGCTCCGAAAGACAGAAGCTCTTGCTCTAACACCTCACTACTTACAATAAATCCGTTCTTTTTTGTTTCTGTGTTACTCATCCCCATTTCCCCCTTATTGAATTATTGTTTGCGGCGCCTTACAACGCACAAAGACCAATATATCAGATTATATGTACCAAGTAAATGGATTTTGGGCAATAACAAAATTTCGTTTAGCCGCATGAATTCTGTATTTTTATTACACGTTAGTTAAAAAAAGATAAAGTTTATTAAATTGATGAACAAGATGCAGATATCCTAAATGAAATAGGCTAATATAGTATCAACTCGGCATGTAAATGGAATTATTTATAAATCACGGATGAGAGGAATGCGGAGATGAAGAAAATAATAGCGAAGATACTCTATGCCATACTGGCGTTAGTAATTCTGGTATGTGTTTTTATTGGATTATGTGCGGCTAATCCGGGACTTACAAAGCCGCTAAATGTTATAGCGAAGAAAATTGAGGCAGATAATAAAGCAAAAGCAGCAGCTAAGGCTGCGGCAGAAGCGGAGCAGGCTGCGCAGGAAAATGCAAAAGCAGCTTCGACAGAGGTTTCATTGCCTGAAGAGACCGAAGAGGAAAAAGAGCCTGAGCCGGAAGACGATGTGAGTGCAGAAGGACCGGAAAACGCGCATCCATACGACTTTGATCTGTCTTATCAGGACTATGTGAATGACTGGGATGATGCGGTAGTAAGTGATGACTATCGTGATAATCCTGATTATAAAGAGTTTGTAGAGGCCTTTGTAAATCCTGAAGATGATAAAGACGGGAACTACCCTAAGGACAGTTCTCACATGCTAACTCCACAGCCTGAGATAGTTGATATTGAGGACGAAGAACAGGCCAAGGAGATCATAAACAGTGTTGATCATGGTGAGACCGGCGAAGGCCTGGAGTTTGACGAGCTATATTACCCCTATTATCACATGCTAAATGACAGGTGCAAGGCACTGTACAGGCAGCTATATGCCAATGCCGTTGCACTTAATACAAAGTTTGCTCCCATAAATGAGGACACAACAAACAAAGAGGTTAAAAGTGCCTTCTGCTGTTTGCTCGATGATCATCCGGAGCTCTTCTGGGTAGATATCACCTACTATTTCCAATACGATTATCAAGGTCATGTCATAGAGTTTGACTTCGACTTCTATAAGAACTTTTCTAATATCCCATCAGCAAGAGAAAAATTTGAGAACGCAGCAAAGAGTCTCGCATCAGGCGCAGAAAATCTGGGATCAGCGTACGAAAAAGAGCTTTACATCCACGATCTGATAGTTAATAAGTTGAACTATCAGTTTAATTCGCTTGACCAGAGCGCATACAGCTCAGTTGTTCAGGACTACACAGTCTGTGCTGGATACGCAAGATGCTTCCAGTACCTGATGCAGCTTCTTAAAGTCCCCACATACAACTGCCACGGCTGGGGCGGAGGAGAGCGCCACGCCTGGAACATTATAAAGCTTGACGACGGCTACCACAATGTGGATTGCACCTGGGACGACTCATTGTCAAACTATGACTATTTCAATCTGAGCGACGCTGAAAATGATAGCCACCGAAGAATGGACTTCTCAGTTTATCTTCCGACATGCGTATCCTCAGACTATAAGCCTTCTGAGGGAGATGGAATGCAAGTATATGTAATTGTGAGTGACAGTGGTTCAATCGGAGAATAAAGCACATTGATGTGCCGCTGGAACTAATTTCGGCCTGTCTTACGATTGTGCCTATTAGATGTATGGATGTATTTGATACGCTCATACTAATGAGCATTATTTTGGCATATTAGTAAGAGTCATTTTTTTGACTTCACACTAATAGATAAAAAAGTTGGCTCTTGGAGTGCATTTTTAAGAGGCATATTTGCATCATGTCTATTCAGGACTCAGAAATGTCACTCCAATCAAGCTTTATTTTATGGTTTGTTATGAATATCTTTCATAAACGATGCTAGATTGTCGATTCATCAAATTTTCATTGCTCTCCAACCCTATTTGTTTTTGGAAAATGGAGTGAACCGAAAAAACACGTTCACACCACAGGGAACAAATAACGGCATTTGTCATGCCGGCAACAGAGTTGTCATGGCCAATGCTATGTTTCTGGCAGGGGCATCCTACAAATAAAGCACATACTATGTTCACATTCATTTAAGGCTATTTTAAGGTTGAAATCTTAATATGAATACATCAAGAAGAGCACAGCACTTCTTGAACCCCACACATCACTTTTTCATAAACTTTCATAACACAAAAGGCTGCTCCAAATTGTTGGCAGCCTTCCTCCCTCAAACTACCCGGATCTATCAAGGGGATTAATCATAGATGCACTTCCGTGACTCATATAGCACGGAAGTGTTTTTTTGCATATAATATTAGGTGCAGGTATAGTTCGGGACAGGATTCTAAGGAGGTTTGATATGAGACTTTTCATAGCAATCTGTTTTGATGAAAATATGCTGGATGCACTTGCTGAAATTCAGGATGACCTGATGACAAGCGGAGTAAAAGGTAACTATACCCGGCGCGAGAATCTGCATATGACACTTGCCTTTATTGGTGAGTACGACGATCCTGAACAGATCGTGGAAGTCATGCAGAAAGTACCGCTGAGGACTTTTTCCATAAAGCTGTGCGGATTCAGACCTTTCAAGGATATGTTCTTTGCAGATATGGAAGAGAATGAGAATCTCAGAGACTATGTAAAAAGGCTCCGGAAGGCTCTTTTAGACGAGGAGATTCCCTTTGATCGCAAGAAGTTCCTTCCTCATGTCACGCTTATAAGGAAAGCAGACTGCACAAAGGAGAAAGCTTATTTGCCGGAGTTTCAGGAGAGTGAGTCCATGAGGGTAAATGGTATATCACTGATGAAATCCGAGCGTGGCCAACATGGTATGATCTACACGGAGATTGGATATGTAAGAGCTCTCTGATCTTACAATATGGAGAATATGAGGTTAAAAGAGATATTGTTCAGAAAGGATGTGTTCATAGAGACGGAGCTTTTTGCGTGCCGATCGAGGGACTGGAAACACTTATTAAGTATCTTAAAGGATGATCATAGAGCAAAGAAAGGAAAAGGATATGGAGACCTGGTATTACGAAGTGGTGAGCATTGACGGCGACTATGCCAACCTTAAAAGAACAGACATTGAGACTGATGATCTTAAACTTGTGGCGAGAGCTCTTTTACCGGAAGGTATTGCGGAGGGGACTGCGCTTAAGTATGAGTTTATGCAGTACTCAATAGTGTAAACTGTAACAGGATGTATTGATGAGCCAGCAGCAAATAGTTGGCAGAAAGCAGGTGGATTATGAGCATTTCATATCGCATGGTAACCAAGAAACTGCATTTTACAGACGGGAACGGTAATCCGCTGAAGGAGAAGGAAATCCACGTAAAGCAGACCAATCACAGCTTTTTGTTTGGCTGCGGCGCCTTCGACTTTTTAGCTTATCTGCACAGGAAGGATGAGGAGTTCAAGACTCTGACCGATTACTGGCTGGATCTTTTTAACTATGGAACCCTGCCATTTTACTGGGGAAATTTTGAGCCTGAAGAGGGACATCCCCAGACGGACAAGCTCATGGAGGCTGCAAAGTACCTTAAGGAGAGAAACGTGGCAGTTAAGGGTCACCCGCTATGCTGGCACACAGTATGCGCCGACTGGCTCATGAAGTACGACAACGAGACCATATTAAAAAAGCAGCTTGAGAGAATAGACAGGGAAGTAACCGGTTTTAAAGGCGTTATTGATATGTGGGATGTTATCAATGAAGTTGTTATCATGCCCATTTTCGATAAATACGACAACGCGATCACCAGGATATGCAAGGAAAAGGGAAGAGTTGCTCTCATAAAGGAAGTCTTTGACAAGGCCCATGAGTGTAACCCGGATGCAGTGCTTCTGCTCAATGACTTCAACACTTCGATCAACTATGAGATCCTGATCGACGGCTGCCTTAACGCAGGCGTGCCCATAAGTGCCATCGGTATCCAGTCCCACCAGCATCAGGGCTACTGGGGAAAAGAGAAGCTGGACGAGGTGCTTGATCGGTTTTCTTCCTTCGGGCTTCCGATTCATTTCACTGAGAATACGCTGATCTCAGGCGATATCATGCCGGCCCACATCGTCGACCTCAATGACTGGCAGGTAGATGAATGGCCCAGCTCACCGGAAGGTGAAGAGCGTCAGGCAAAAGAGATCGAGGAAATGTACAGGACACTCTTTGAACATCCACTTGTACAGGCCATCACAACCTGGGACTTCAGGGACGGTGCATGGCTCAATGCTCCCAGCGGTTTTGTAAGAAAGGACAATACTTTAAAGCCTTCCTACCACATGTTAAGAAAACTTATCAGGGAAGAGTGGTGGACAGATACCACGGTTAAGACAGACAGCGAAGGGGAAGCTGTAGTTGAAGCATTTAAGGGGGATTATTGTTTTGAGTCTGATGGACTTAGCGGAAAAGCTGGTCTATCCGACAATGATCCCATGGAAATCAGAATAGTTTAAGAGCTTATTCGAGAGCATTACACAAACAGACTGACCTTTCAACTCAGTGAGGTCAGTCTGTTTTCTTTTTTTAGTTTATTTATGGACATTTAAGATTTGAAAGGATTTATGCATGTTACAATTAATTGGTAAAAATATGTTTATATTACGTTGAAATTATATACAAATAGTTGGAGAAAGGAGACCGTCATGATAAGAAACAGATTAAAAAAGGCGGTTATCTGCATCCTGATAATGTCTTTTGCTGTTGCGGGTACTTCTTGTGGAAAACAGTCGTCGTCAAGTGTTGTGGAACCTCTAAGTGAACACGACGAGCCCAATATAAATCATTTCCTTGTGGCGGTGGAAGATGAGCCTGACACGGTGGATTTTCAGTGCACTTCGATCCATTACACTGTAGCCCAGAATGTGTTCAATCGTCTTGTGGAGATGGAGAACGATGCGAACGGGGATATGGAGATCCTTCCGTCCCTGGCAAGCTCATGGGAGGTCTCTGAAGACGGAAGAGACTACACGTTCCATCTGCGCGAGGGCGTAAAATTCAGTAATGGACAGCCTCTGACTTCTTCCGATGTCCAGTATACCTTCGAGAGGCTTTTGAAACATCCGGATTCCTGCAACAAGGATATCGTAGAAATAATTACCGGTGCACAGGCTCTGGAAAGTGGTGAAACAGATCACCTTGAAGGCTTTAAGATCATTGACGATATGACTTTTGTCGTAACCATCGAGCAGCCCTTTGAGGCGTTTTTGGCATGCCTGTCCATGCCCGGTGCATCTATTCTGGATAAGGAAACAACAATGGAGGCAGGAGATCGCTTTGGAAAGGAACCGGAGTGGACCATAGGAACAGGCTCTTTTGTGCTGTGGCAATGGAATCCAGGCGAGGGACTTCTGCTTACCGCAAATAAAGGCTGCTGGATGGGAGCACCTAAATGTGAAGGCCTCAATCTTATGTTCGTTAATGATGCCAGGGAAATCCGAAGAATGTTTGAAAACGGCCTGATCGATGTGCTTGACCTGGATGAGCTTGGAGATGCTGCAGAGTACTTTTTACATGGAAGTGAGTATCGGGACAGGCTGTTTAGCGTTCCTCGTATCGGAATAACCTATATCGCAATTAATGAGAGCATTAAACCTCTTGATGATGTGCGTGTGAGAAAAGCCATGCAGCTGGCCCTTGATCGCGGTATGCTGCTGGCCGGAGTATACGGTGGGCGAGGATCCGTTGAAAATGGAATCTTTCCCCATGGCCTTTATGGCTATAATCCTGATCTGCCGGAGATTCCTTATGATCCTGAGAAGGCAAAAAAACTCCTGGCTGAAGCCGGATATATGAATGGTTTTGATCTGACGGTAAGCGTTAATTCTGCTTCTACCAGATGGGAATTGTCCGTCCTTGAGATGGCTAAATCCATGTGGGAGGAGGTAGGGATCAGAGCAACAATTGATGTAATAGCTGAGAGTGATTTCATGAGCCGCAGAAAGAGCGGAGAACTTGCGTGCTACACGGCTCAGTGGATGGCTGATTTTAATGACCCTGACAACTTTATTTACACCTTCTTTGGGAATAGTCACAATACCACCTTCAGAAGCCTTTGCTATCCCAAAGAAGATGTTATGGACCGTATACAGCAGGCGAGGACCATATCGGATCCTAAGAAGCGTATCAGTGAATACAACGATCTTGAGCGCATTGTCGTTCAGGAGGATGCGGCGTGGATCCCGTTATACTCCAGAATGCGCTATTACGTTACATCAGAGAGGCTGGAAGGAATTCAGGCATCTTGGAATGGCTCAGTAAAGAATAAGTATAGGGAAATGTCTATTAAACAGTAACGAGTATGAAATTGTGAAAAAGGAGTCCGGTTAATGCATTCTATCCGCTCAACCATCACAATAATTACAGTTCTTATAATCCTTACGAGCGTGCTGTCTGTTTTTGGAGCGAGTTATTTCATCATCCAGAAAGAGACAGACCAGGATTCCGTGAGGGTAATGAACCTTATCAATGAAGATACTGAAAGGGCGCTGGAGAAGTATATTGGAAGTATCGAGCAGTCTGCAGAGATCACTTCCAATATGGCCGTTGCGGAACTTGACAGCACCTTTTTGGTTAATTGTGGTGCGATCAAAACAGGAACGGATGATAGTGTTCAAACGTCTGAACAGATTGCAGCTCTGGATGATTATCTGAAAGATTACTGTGACAAGATTCAGGGATTGTTCTCTGCAGTTGCTGATAATACTCATGGTGTGAACAGCTACTACTACAGTATCAGTCCTGAGATCAGCAGAAATGTTCACGGCTTTTTCTACATGAATGAGGGAAAGACCGGGCTTGTGGAAAAACCGCCACTGGATGCAGCACATCTTACTGTTGAAGAACATCTTGGAACAACCTGGTATGAAGCCGCAGTAGGAATGGGGCGCCCCGGCTGGATTGGACCTTATATCTGTCAGAAGGAATGGGTATATTCCTACTTTGTTCCTATCTACAAAGGCGGAATGCTTATTGGCGTACTTGGTATGGATATTCCCTGTGAGACGCTGATAGATCAGGTTAAGGATATCCGCATCTATGACACCGGCTTTGTCTGCCTTCTGGACAATGAGAGAAAAGTTATCTATCATCCCGATCTGCCCATAGGAAGTGATCTTGAAGAGCTACACCTCAGTGTCAATGCCGAACTTCTTCAAAGCTATGACAGTGAAGACGATCTTATACGTTATTCAGCAAATGGGATAAAAAGGCAGATGTCTTTTGGCACCCTGTCTAATGGTATGAAGGTAGTATGTATCGCACCGTCAGATGAGATCAATGCCCCATGGTACACGCTTATTAGGGAGATTTCGCTTATCACTGCGATCGTCATAATCTTTTTCGTGATCCTTGTCATGCTGCTTATGAGAATTATCACCTATCCTCTAAAACAGCTTACCGATGCATCCCAAAGACTTGCTGATGGGGATTACAATGTGAATCTGACATACAAAGCTGACAATGAGATCGGCGCCCTGACCAAAGCATTCAAGCAGATGAGGGATCAGGTAAAGAACTCTATCGATAACCTGAATCATCAGATCTTTTATGACAGATTGACAGATCTTCCTAACATGCGCCATTTCTTTAAACTTGCAAGAGAGGCCAAAAAACAGATCGAGGATGAAGGATATGGACCGGTAATGGCTTATATCAACATTAGCGGTATCAGGTTTTATAACAGACAGTACGGCTTTAAGATGGGGGACAGGCTTATTATTGATTTTTCCAAGATCCTGTCTAAACACTTTGGCGAGAGCAGAGTCTGCCGATTTAGCGGAGACCATTTCACTGCGGTTGCCAGAGACGACCAGGTAGACGAGATCCTCCGGAATGTTTTGCAAGAATGTGAGACACTAATAGATGGAAAAGAGCTGTCGATTCACGTGGGATTATATCCACACAAACTGGAGGATGTAGATGTTGATGTTGCCTGTGACAGAGCCAAGTTTGCGGCAGATCTGAAAAAGAATGAGCTTTCCTCAACAGTCACATATTACGATGAAGAAATGCTAAAGAGAAGTGAGGTCTACGTTCACATCATCCAGAACCTTGACCGTGCGTTGGAAGAGGGCTGGGTTCAGGTATACTATCAGCCCATTATCCGCGCGTCTAACGGTAAGGTGTGTGATGTAGAGGCGCTGGCACGCTGGATAGATCCTAAACTTGGTTTCCTGTCGCCCGGATATTTTATTCCGGCGCTGGAAGAGTCAAAACTGATATACAAGCTGGATCTTTATGTGCTGGAACAGGTGCTTAAAAAGATAAAGCGCCAGGAGGAACTGGGATTTTATCCGGCTCCGCAGTCCGTCAATCTCTCCCGCATGGATTTTGAAAGCTGTGACATCGTAGAGGAGATTCGAAAGAGAGTAGATGATGAAGGTATCGACCATTCCATGATCACTATTGAGATCACGGAAAGTGTGATCGGTGAAAACTTCGAATTCATGAAAGAGCAGATATCCAGGTTCCAGAATATGGGATTCCCTGTATGGATGGACGATTTCGGCAGTGGTTACTCATCTCTTGATGTTCTTCATCAGGTTCACTTTGATCTCATTAAATTTGATATGCGATTCATGGAACGCTTTGATGAGGGCGAAGAAGGAAAGATCATTCTTACTGAGATGGTTAATATGGCCATGAATCTTGGTATGGATACTATCTGCGAGGGTGTTGAGCACGCTGAACAGGTAGAGTTCCTCAGGGAGATTGGTTGTACAAGGATACAGGGCTACTACTATGGCAAGCCGATTCCTTTCGACGAAGTGGTTGAGCTTCTTAGAAAAGGTGACAGGCTGGAACTTGAGAATCCTGCGGAATCCGACTACTATGCATCCATAGGACGCATCAATCTGTATGATTTCTCGGCGCTTTCCAGTGAGAATGAAGGTCTTTTGACACATTATTTCAATACGCTGCCTATGTGTATTGTTGAGGTTAACGGAACCAAACTGCGGTACAATAGATGTAACAGTTCATACCGTGACTTCCTGGTGCGCACCATGAAGGTTGATTACGATACAGTCATAAGAGATATATTGAATATTGAGGGCAGAAAGGGCTCTATCTTCTTTAATGCTGTTGTCCAGTGCGGTCGGGATGGCAATCGTCTTGTAGTAGATGAAAAGATTGCCGATGGGTCTGTTGTGCATACATTGCTTCGACGAATAGCAGTCAATAATGTCACGGGTACATCGGCTATTGCGGTTGCGATACTGGCGATAAGCGATGAGTCCACAACAGGAGTGTCTATAGAGCATTAAATAAAAGGGATTGCCTTAGTTGGTAATCCCTCTTTTATAGTTGCATACGGTTTTAAGTATATTCATAATGTATTTATGAGAATTAAAAGAGACAGAGACTTTTGATCTTATCTGGCCGGTTGGCAGAGAACAGGGGATAGAATAATGACGGTTTATGAGAGACTTGCAGTTTTAGGTGATGAGAAGTATAGAGATTTTCAAAGTAAGCTGGTTCCAAATATTCCCAAGGAGACGATACTTGGGGTAAAAACTCCGGAGATGAGAAAGATTGCCAAGGAGATCAGGGGGACTGAGGAAGCGGAAGAATTTCTTACACAGCTTCCGCATAAATACTACGAAGAGAATCTGGTTCATTTCTTTGTGATAGCAATGATCAAGGATTTTGATGAATGCGTAGAGGCGGTGGAGACTTTTTTACCTTACGTGGATTGCTGGCCGGTATGTGATCAGTCAAGCCCAAAGGTCTTTTCCAAGAATCGTGAAAAGCTCCTGCCGCTTATAAAAAAGTGGATTGAGTCCGATCACGTATATACCTCCAGATTCGGAATCCGCATGCTGATGAATGAATTTCTGGGTGAGGATTTCAAACCGGAATATCTGGAGTGGGTGGCTTCGGTAAAGGGTGAGGACTACTACATTAAAATGATGGTGGCATGGTACTTTGCCACAGCCCTTGCAAAACAATATGATGCGAGCGTTGTTTACATCGAGGAGAGAAGGCTCGAGCCATGGACTCACAAAAAGGCGATACAGAAGGCTGTGGAGAGCTTTCGTGTCTCTGATGAACACAAGGAGTATTTGAAAACACTCAGATAAATGGTGGATAGAATGGAAATACAGGAATTTGGTAATAAGGACGCTGATATAGTTCTGGTACAACCGGTTGACAGCCATGACCTTGAGCTGGTTGAAAGTGAGATTGCTGAAATACGTAAAAGCACAGAGAAAGATTTTTTACTGGCTACATTCAAGGTTAATGACTGGAACAGGGATTTATCTCCCTGGAAGGCATCGGCGGTGTTTGGAAAGGATGACTTTGGGGATGGCGCAGAGAATACGTTAAAAGAGATATTGAAGTACTGTAATGACAGCACCAAAACCTACTGCATAGGCGGATATTCACTGGCAGGGCTCTTTTCTCTGTGGGCAGTGTACCGGACAGATCTATTCAAGTCGGTGGCAGCAGTATCACCGTCCATGTGGTTTCCGGGCTTTGACGACTTCATGAAAGAGAATGAGATAAAGTGCAAAAATGTTTATCTGAGTCTTGGGGATAAAGAAGAAAAAGCCAGAAATCCCGTTATGGCAACCGTTGGAGATAAGATCCGATGGGCTGATGCTTATCTCAAAGAGCGGGGAGTCAATTGTGTTCTGGAATGGAACAGCGGGAATCACTTTAAGGAAGCGGACCTCAGGACTGCTAAGGGATTTTTAAATTGTATTGTTAAGGGGGATTCTAATGACTCTGATTACTGAGAGCAATAACTGGGCGCTCTTGTCCATTATGTTTTTTTCCAGCTTTTTAGCTATTTATCTTGAGCAGAAGTATAAGTGGGCAGCGAAGGTTACCGGTGCGATCATAGTGTTGGTGATCGCTGTCCTGCTGACAAATTTTAATGTAATACCCGCCAGCGCGCCTGTGTTTGATGATATTGTCTGGGGATATGCTGTGCCGCTGGCAATTCCCATGCTTCTTCTTAATGCCAATATTCTGCGGATCTGGCGTGAGACAGGAAGATTATTGGTGATCTTCCTGATAGGCGCGGCAGGGACTCTGGCGGGGGCATTGGCTGGAACAGCGCTTTTATCAAAGGTAATAACCGGGCTTTCAGGCGTGGCTGCCATGATGACCGGATCATATATCGGTGGAGGCGTCAATTTTACTGCAGTTGCAGATGCTTTTCACGTCGATGGGAACCTGATCTCGGCGACTACTGTAGCGGACAACCTCAACATGGCAATCTACTTCATGATACTTCTTGGCGCGGCCTCCAGTATGTGGTTCAGGAAGCGCTACCCACATCCGTACATTGATGAGGCGCTAAGTCACACAGACGGTAAAGAGGGAGAGACTTTGGCAGCACAGTACTGGGGAAGGTCAGACATTTCTCTTAAGGATATAGCGGCGGCATTTGCCTACTCTGCAATTGTTGTTACCATTTCAAAACTGATCGGTGGTTTTCTGGCAGGGATAATTCCTCAGAGCAACGCTTTTTTGAAGATGCTCAATACTTTCTTCGGAAGCCAGTATGTATGGATAACAAATATCTCTCTGGTATTTGCCACAGTTTTTGAGAAAAAAGCCAGGGAAATGCATGGCGCAAAGGAAGTGGGAACGTGGCTTATTTACCAGTTCTATTTTGTGATCGGTGTTCCTGCCTCAATTGCACTTATCATTAAGAATACACCTGCACTGTTTCTGTTCTGCTTCATACTTGTTGTTTTCAATATGCTGTTCTGCTTTTGTCTTGGAAAGCTGTTCCACTTCAGCCTTGAGGAGATAATTATCGCGTCGAACGCTAACATCGGCGGCCCGACAACTGCAGCAGGTATGGCAATATCCCAGGGCTGGAACAAACTGGTTGGTCCAAGTATGCTGGTAGGAACCTTTGGCTATGTCATCGGAACCTGGCTGGGCATCATTGTGGGATCATTTTTGGGAGCATGAATATGAGTGATGAGTTTGTTAATGTTTCGGATGTTGCGCCGGATGTGATCCTGGAAGTGCGCTATTATTCCACGTTCAATTTCATTGGGGACAGGATAGACGGTTATGAGCAGCCGATAGCTCTTTTGACAAAAAAGGCGGCAGCCGCCCTTAAAAATGCCAGTGATATGGCGATCAGTAAAGGCTACAGGCTCAAGGTATATGATGCGTACAGACCTCAGAGGGCTGTGGATCATTTTGTCAGATGGGCGGAGGATGTGGATGATATCAGGATGAAGGATGTTTTTTATCCCGATGTTTCCAAGAAAGATCTGTTTTCGCTGGGATTTATTGCTGAACACTCCGGACACAGCCGTGGCAGCACCGTGGATCTTACACTCTTTGACATGTCCGGCTGCTGTGACGTAGACATGGGCGGATATTTTGACTTTTTCGGCGATAGCAGCCACAGCGATTACGAGGAGATTACAAAAGAGCAGCTTTCTAACCGAGGGCTGTTGCGAGACATAATGACTCAGAGCGGCTTTGCCCCGATCAGGGAAGAGTGGTGGCATTTTACTTTGAAGGATGAGCCCTTTGTTGATACGTATTTTGACTTTCCTGTGAGGATATGCAAAGCTTAATTTTGCTAAAAATGAGATGGAAGAAACCGGTGCGCATCTTCAAATCATATTTTAATCTGATTTTAATCTTTCAAAAATCTTATATTAATCTTGGGTGTGTATCATTTCAGATATCAAATAACAAATCAACAAACAAATATCTGAAAGAGAGGAAAAGAATTATGGAAAATTTTGAAAAGGTTGAAAAGCTCAGAGAGAAGACAGGCGTAACTTACGAGGAAGCCAAGAAGGTTCTTGAGGAAAAGAACTATGACATGCTCGATGCTATCATTGAACTTGAGCGTCAGGGTAAGGTAGCTGCTCCAAGTGAAGGAGCATACACAACCGGAGCAAGTCAGGACATGGAAAACGTTAAGAAGTTTGAGATCGCTCAGATGCAGTATGAAAAGGACTGCAAGAAGAACGGCATCAGGGAAGGCTTTAAGAACCTCGCAAATTTCTTTAAGACAATATTCCAGAAGAGCCTTGAGATTGACTTCTGTGTAAACAAGGATGGTCAGAAGGTTGCAAGCGTTCCGGTTCTTGTACTGGTACTTCTGCTGATCGGATTCTTCTGGATCACAGTTCCGCTGATCATTATTGGTCTTTTCTTTGGGATAACCTATAATTTTACCGGAGTAGACAAAGTAGTCGTAGATGTTAACGGAGTTTGCGACAAGGCATCCCAGACTGCAGAGAACATTAAAAACGAATTCAAAAAGGAAGAAGAACAGAACTAATGAGTAAAATACTTATCGTAGAAGATGAAGCACAACTGGCACGTTTTGTCGAACTTGAACTTATTCATGAGGGAAATACTGTAGATAAGGCGGAGGAGGGTAGGACCGGCCTGGATATGGCTCTTTCTAACGATTACGATCTGATTCTTTTAGACGTTATGCTACCGGGCATCAATGGCTTTGAGGTACTAAGGAGAATAAGGGCAAAAAAAGAAACTCCCGTGATCCTTGTAACTGCAAGAGATGCAGTAATGGATAAAGTATCCGGCCTTGATGCAGGAGCTGACGATTACATAACAAAGCCCTTTGCTATTGAAGAGCTACTCGCACGTATCAGAGTAGCTCTGAAAAGGAAGGGCTCTTCTTCCGTGACTTCCAGACAGCTCACAGTAGATAAAGTGACCATAGACCTGGACAGACACGAAGTTACTGTTGAGGGAAATCCCGTAGAGCTCACCAACTACGAGTTTGAGCTCCTCAGGATCCTTATGGAGAATTGCAACATAGTCCTTGATAGAGAACGTCTTATAAACGAGATCTGGGGCTATGATTATGACGGTGAAACAAATGTGGTAGATGTTTACGTAAGACATTTGCGCACCAAAATAGATGATAAATACGGCATCAAGCTTATCCAGACCATCAGAGGTGTCGGATATGTTATTAAAGAAGGACAGCTATGAATAATGTAAGCAAACGTACATCTTCAATAGCAAGAGGAATAAATTTATCTTTCTGGTTTAATAAACTGAAAGCTTTTTTTACTGTGGATCTGCTTATCGTTCTGGTTTCTTTTGGGCTGTTTGGCTACAACAGCTTTAGAACCATCCCTTCAGATGAGCCAATCAGGAGCTTTTCAATAACGGGTGAGGATTACCTGAGTATTGATCTCAACTTTTTTACTGACAGCTCTCAGTATAGTTTCCCCATGCGTGACTACGTCTATTTTATCGGGATAATAATGATGGCTGTTATCGCCTATCAGCTTCTGAATCTGTTGTTTTCTTTTACCCATACTTCCAGAATCAGAAGAAAACTCAAACCCTTAAATGAACTGGCACTGCAGGCAGAGGCTATCAGCGAAGTTCCACTTGATACCACCAAGTTCGAGGAACTTGAAGAAGCCATCCTGAAGGTTCCTGCCGATAAAAACGGTGCAAAGATATCTACAGGAGATCAGGATCTTGCCAGCATAGAAGCTGCACTTAACAATTTGCTTTACAGGATGCAGGAAGCGAGAATGCAGCAGGCAAGATTTGTTGACGACGCATCCCACGAACTTCGGACTCCTATAGCTGTCATCCAGGGCTATGCCAACATGCTTGACCGCTGGGGGAAAGATGATCCGGCTGTTTTAGAGGAATCCATTCAGGCTATCAAGAATGAATCCGAGAACATGAAAGAACTCATTGATCAGCTCCTTTTCCTGGCAAGAGGAGATAATGGACGCCAGAAGCTGGAAATGGAAAAAATCAATCTTTCTGAAGTAATGAGTGAAGTCTGGGAAGAATCTATGATGATCGATCCCGATCATAAGTATCTCTATGAAGCCGATGAGGACTGCTTTATTAATGCAGATCAGGCCATGATCAAGCAGTCCATCAGGATATTCGTTCAGAATGCTGCCAAGTACTCTGACAAAGGCAACACTATCAAGCTTTCTGTTAAAAGAGCTGACGACAGGATTTCATATATCGTTCAGGACGAAGGTGTCGGTATGGCAGGGGAAGAACTCAGCCACATCTTCGAGCGTTTCTACAGATCTGACAAGGCCAGAAATTCATCAACCGGCGGCTCGGGACTTGGGCTTTCCATTGCCAAATGGATCATAGATGCACATCATGGAAGTGTTGAAGTTATATCTCGTCAGGAGATAGGCACCAGAATAACAGTGACCTTTGATAGAGTAACTTAATGATTATGTGTTGTTTTCTCTGGACATTTTACTCTCGCGTTTATTTTCATACATCAGCTTATCTGCTCTCTGCATGATCTTTTGTACAAGATTATCCTCTGCCGGATCATAGATAGCAAAGCCCTTTGAGAGCCATACCTGCTCCCAGGGGGCATCAGCTGATGCGTTTATTTCATTAACGACTACATCAAAGCGTTCCAAGAGGAATTTGAGGTTATGGAAATCCTCATTTTTCAGAATGATAAAGAACTCGTCTCCGCCAACTCGGTAAACAGGACTGCGCTTGAATACGTCACTGATGGTGCGGCAGGCTTTCTTTAAATAAATATCACCCTTATCATGTCCGTATTCATCGTTGATGCGTTTAAGGCCGTCACAGTCAAATTCACCCAGAGCAAAATTCGGATCGATGGACCCGTTATTTATCTGCTCCTGAAGCTCCTCAGTGGCGATCAGGAAGGCACCCTTATTTCTTACATGAGTAAGTGAATCAATAAATACCTGCTCGTTCAGGGCGTTGATATGCGCCTTCATATTACCTGATAATTTCTTGAAAGACTTTGTGAGTCTTCCAATTTCATCATCTTCGTTATAGGGAAGATATACGTCAAAGTTACCCTTATCTACCTGCTCCGCAGCTTCTGTAAGCTGCTCCAGGGGTCTTGTTGTAAATCCCAGAATAAACACCAGAAAGAGACCTGAAACGATCAGTGCTATAACAGCACATATCAGGATATTCAGAATAAGACCACGCCATTCGCCATCGGTTTCGTCTACGGGAACGGTTATGTTCAGATACATGCCATTGCTAAGTGGCAGCCATACCGCTTTCTTGAGCACTCCATTATAGACATACTGTGTGGATGATTCTTTAGTCTTATTGTTATAGGGCAATTGTTTTTCTACATCCGAAGGCATCTTTGCAACATCAATATACGGATGATAGAAAAGCGTTCCATTGGCATCGCTCAGGAAAGCATATCCGTTATCGTAGAGCTTTATGCTGTTTACCTCTTTAGCCATTGCCGAATAGTCAATTTCTATTCCGACTACTCCGATAAACTGCCCTTTATAATAAATCGGCGCATCGTATGAAATAACCTTAACATCAAGGTTATCGGTGACATAGGGAGGGAGCCAGATGGACTTGCCTTTATATTTAGGAACGGTGAACCACACCAGTTTTGAAGTGTCGTTCACATCATAGAGCGTGATGTCAGTAACTTCATGTTCTTTGAAGCCTTTGCCATCAAGATTGATGTACCAGAAGCCTGTTTCTTTAGTCGAAATTGAAGGGTCAATACGGTAATAATATGTCAGAACGCCATTTGTCTGGGAGATAATAAAGTTAAAGTATTCACGGACATTGTCCATATGTTCTGCCAGATGCTCGTCATCAATGCCTTTAAGGTCATCTTCCACATAGGCAGTGATATTGTTGACTGAGCTCTGAACGCTGTCAAAATAATAATTCAGACTATACTGTCCGTTCTCACACAGCATAAAAAGAAGCTGGTCCGACTTTTTGCTTGCGGTAGCACGTATGAAGAAAACGCTGAGTAATGTGATAACCATAATGACTACAAATATCACACAGAGCATCGTGACGGATAGTTTTGTCTTTAGTGAACGCATTCATTATCTCCTGACACTTAACAATTTACCATTTTAAGTATACCAAATACCAATGAATGGTATATTAAATAACAATAAAATCTGGAATATCACTTTGTTGCAGTCTGATTTGTGTCGAGAGTTTTTCCAAATACAAAGTAGCGATCATAGAGATACTCGCATACCAGATTGGCTACCATATTTAGCAAGGTTACAAGAAATCCGTTCCAGCCAAGATTCTCTGCCAGGTAATTGCCGAGAATTGTTGAAACCGGAGTGAATACAGCATAAAAACATGCAACCTTCATCATTGCGATTGGGACGTTTCCTGCGGAACGAAATGTAAAACGTCTGTTAAGCGTGAAATTCCAGAGCACTGACAATACCAGTGCGATAAGGTACTTGGGCCAGTATGGCCATTTTGTAACTGCATCTAATATTGCAAATGAAGCAAATTCTATTACGCCTGCTGATATTGAGAACAGGACAAACTTAATCCCCCTGGTTAATTCTTTGTGATCATTCATACTACTTCCTCCCCAAAATGATAATTAATTATACTACTTCTGGGCTAAAATCTGACGTGTTTTTGATATCGTCTCATGGAAAAAGGCCCAAAAGGGTTGACAATAAAGTGATAATTTGTATAATAAGCATTGCAAACAATTATATAGTGCAAAATGTTAAATGGAGGTACACATAGATGAAACAGATACTGATTATCGGATGTGCTTTTTTTACAGGAATGATGCTTGGAATTCACAGAAGAGTTATTAAGGCTTGCATCGCAGGAGAACCTCTTCCTGAGGCACCGGCAAGTCACTTCTGGGTAAAGAACAGACGCGCAGAATAATACAGAGTACTCGACAGAAAGAAGGTAGATAACATGAGCGTAGCAGTTAGATATTTTTCAAGATCAGGTAATACAAAAAAGGTAGCAGAATACATAGCAGAGGCAGCAGGAGTTAATGCAGTTTCCGTTGATGCCGCTGATGCACCTCTCACAGAAAAGGCAGATGTTCTCTTTATTGGCGGCGCTCTCTATGCTTACGGCATCGACAACACACTCAAGAAATACCTTGATACCCTCTCAAGCGACAAGGTCGGCAAGGCCGTTGTATTCTCAACATCATGGCTTTCAAAGCACGCCCTCGACCTCATTAAGAATGCCCTTTCAGAAAAAGGTATTCCTGTTGAAGAGAGTACATTGTACCTCAAGAGCAAAGCAGTTGATGAAGGCAAAAATGAAGCAGTAGAATTTGCCGGAAAGTTTATCTGAAATAATATAAAAACAGAGGTCCTCAAATTAGTATGATTTGAGGACCTTTTATTATTGTTCGTGAATCTGAGATTTAGGCAATTGATCTTCCAAGTTCAGAGCAATCCTCCTTTACGTTTAAGTTAGCGCATGCTAACATTATAAAAGAAATATTTAAACCGCTGAATACAGGATGGTATCTATAAGAACTTCATTACCGGCAGAAACAGGCAGTAAGCTGGAAGATTGCATGATTAGAGGGAGGGGATATATGAAACAGATGATGGAAACAACCAGTAAATATATAAAGACAATGGAATGCGCCAAAGACGGCAAGATGAAGTGGGCCATCATAAATGACAATATTCATGTTGGATATATTGACATCTGTTCTCAGAACCTTCCTGAAGCTGTTTTTAAATCTTCGTCCCTTAAGGGTGCCGGCGCAGTGCCAATTAAGATAAACTACTGCTTTCACGGAAGATGTGAAGTGATGCTAAACTGTGGTGTGACTACGTTTGTTGTGGGAAATGAGTTTGCGTTGGATTATGGTACATCAGGAAATGGAGAGACTACTTTTTTTTACCCATCCTCTGAGTACGAAGGTGTAGAGCTGATACTGTATCCATCAGAGGAACTTATGAAAGAGCTATCGGCTTGGGGAGGAGATAAGGTTTTACTGAACATCATGAAAAAGTTCGAAAACATGGAGATTCCCATTATAACCTCAGCAGATCCACGAATAGTAAGGACCATGGAAGACATAAGGGATGACCTTGTGAATTTTACGGATATCAATCTACTAAAGGCAGATGCTATAAGAGCTTTTTTGTTGTTAAAAAGGATATCTTTTGAGGGAAACAGCAGAAGAACTTTTTATACAAAATCTCAGGTGGATATAGCCAAAAAGACCTTTGAAATTATAACGGGTGATCTGTCAAAAAGGTATTCGGCAGCGGAACTGGCTGATTGTTTTGGAGTCAGCGAGTCTTCGCTTAAGAACTATTTTAGAGCCGTTTTTGGAAGAGGCTACAAAGAGATGATAAGTGAAATAAGGATGCAGAAGGCGGCCGAGCTTATCATTGAGGGGAAAAAGAGTATGGGGGAAATCGCAGAATATGTTGGTTATCAGAATCAGTCCAGATTCTCTGAGGCTTTCTTTAAATATCATAAAATGCTTCCGATGGAATACAAAAGAATAAAACACATTGCTAAAAAGGATAAAAATGCTGTTTGAGCGTTGAAAAATGGTAAACGGGAAAATACAATCATGTGGTAGTGTTAGCAATGACTAACTAATTAAACAAGCCTCTTGGGCGGAAGGAGAATAGGGGTGGAGAAGAAAAGTGTTATAACACAGCTGTTTGATTACGCAGGTAATCACAAGTATTTTACTATCAGTTCATGGATACTGGCCGCAATAAGTGCTCTGGTGGCATTGGTGCCGTTTTATTACATCTGGCGAATTATCAAAGAGGTGGTGGAGGTCAGACCCGATTTTTCTAAGGCAACTCATATTGTGAGTTATGGATGGAGTGCTGTGGGGATGAGCCTTCTTGCAATGTTCATCTACATTGCAGCTCTTATGTGTTCTCATGTAGCGGCTTTCAGGGTCCAGGTAAATATGAGAAAAGCAATGATGGAGCATGTCATGAAGCTTCCTATGGGATACATCGAATCTGAAGGAAGCGGTAAGATCAGAAAGATCGTGGCTGAGTCCAGTGCGGCTACAGAGACTTTCCTTGCTCACAGTCTTCCGGACAAGGCGGTAAGCTATGCCACACCGGTGGGACTTATAGCTATGCTGCTTCTATTTGACTGGAAGATTGGACTTATCTGTCTTATCCCTGCAGTTTTGGCATTCCTCATGATGGGAGGAATGATGGGGGAAAAGATGCAAAACGACATGAAGGAATACCAGAATGCTCTGGATGAGATGTCAGCCGAGGCTGTTGAGTATGTCAGGGGTATTCCGGTGGTAAAGACTTTTGGCCAGTCAGTCTTTTCTTTTAAGAGGTTCAAAGAAGCTATTGATAAGTATGAGAAGTGGACCATCACCTATACAATCGGCATGAGAATGCCAATGATAGGTTTTACCACAGCAGCAAATGCAGTGTTTGCAGCTCTGGTGGCCTGCAGCTTTATTTTTGCAAGAAATGCTGTTACAGATACGTTCCTATATAACATTCTCTTTTACATCATCATCACACCGATACTTACAGTCACACTCATGAAGGTGGCCTATGCCGGTGAGAGTCAGATGGTGGTAAAGGATGCTCTGAACAGAATGTATTCACTTCTGGACGTGGAGCCATTAAAAGAGACTTCAAATCCTCAGCAACCTGAGGACAGCGGCATTCAGATTGACAACATTGTTTTTACCTATGATGAGAAAAAAGCAAATGCCATTGATGGCATAAGTCTTGATATTAAGCCCGGAGAACATATAGCCTTTGTCGGGCCTTCCGGTGGCGGTAAGACAACTCTTGCTTCTCTCATTGCCAGGTTCTGGGATGTTAAGCAGGGCAGCATAAAGATCGGCGGAGTGGATGTAAGAGATATTTCCTCAGCGGATCTTATGAAAAATGTATCCTATGTTTTCCAGGACAGCAAACTTCTTAAGATGTCTATCCTCGATAATGTCAGAATGGGAAAGCCTGATGCCACAGAGGCTGAGGTCATTCAGGCCCTTAAGGATGCCATGTGCTGGGATATCATCGAAAAGCTCCCTGATGGTATTGACACAATGATAGGAAGCAAAGGAACTTATGTATCAGGTGGAGAGGCTCAGCGAATTTCCATCGCAAGGGCTTTCCTAAAGAATGCTCCGATTCTTATCTTGGACGAGGCCACAGCCTTTGCGGATCCAGACAACGAGATCATGGTTCAGAAGGCCTTCGCAAAACTTTCTAAAGACAAGACTGTGATCATGATAGCTCACCGTCTTTCTACTGTTGTGGATGCGGATAAGATCTGCGTTCTTTCCGGAGGAAAGATCGTGGAGAGCGGAAAGCATGATGCGCTCCTTGCTAAGAACGGCATCTATGACCACATGTGGAAAGAATACAAGAAATCAGTTAACTGGAAGATGGGAAGGGAGCAGAACAATGATAGAAAAGTTACAGCATAAATACGCGCTCTCTGAGCAGGGAGCAAAAGATATGGTAAAGGCCTTCGTAGCCTGTACCCTGGCAAATCTGGCTCAGATGATGCCGGTGGGGATTCTTTTCATGATGACGGGTGACCTTTTAAACGGAGCGCTTCCAGGGAATCATGTGACCTTATTCATAGTGGGCTCTGTCATCTGTCTTTTACTTATAGCATTCACAGAATATCTCCAGTATAACGCAACATTTTTTTCCACCTACGTTGAAAGTGGCGTAAGAAGGCGTTCTCTAGCTGAGAAACTCAGGAAGATTCCGCTCTCGTTCTTTGGAAAAAAAGATCTCGCGGACCTGACAAACACTATCATGGCGGATTGCGCTATGTTGGAAACAGCATCTTCACACTGGCTGCCGGAGCTGGTTGGTGCATTTATCTCAACTACAATAGTGGTCATCAGCCTTTTATTTTTCGATGCCAGAATGGCTTTAGCTGCTGTATGGGTGCTGCCGGTAGCCTTTGTGATTGTGTTCACATCAAGATATGTTATGCATACGGTGAACAGACGAGGAAGCAGATATAAGGTGGCGTGCCTTGATGGAATCCAGGAAGCGCTGGAAACAGTAAGAGACTTAAAGGCTTATAACGCCCAGGACGCATATATGGTGGGGCTTAATAAAAAAATCAAAGCAGTTGAATCCCACAACATTTTCTCTGAGTTTTTGAATGCAGCTTTCGTATGCAGTGCTCAGATGATCCTTAAGTTTGGAATCGGAACCGTGGCCATCGTGGGTTCGTCACTTCTTCTGAAGAATGAGATAAATGTAGTTACCTTCTTCATGTACCTTTTGGTTGTATCAAGGATGTACGAACCTTTGCAGATAGCCCTGCAGAACTTCTCGGCTCTTATAGCAACAGATACCCAGTGCGAGAGAATGGACGAGATACTGTCTCACTATGAGCAGACCGGAAGCGAGGAGCTTACAAACAGGAACTACGATATTGAATTTAAGAATGTGCGGTTTTCTTATGAGGATGGTGAAACAGTCCTAAAGGATGTGAGTTTTGTTGCCAAGCAGGGGGAAGTGACAGCACTCATCGGTCCTTCCGGAGGCGGAAAGACAACGGTATCAAGACTTGCAGCCAGATTCTGGGATATAGAAAAGGGACTTATTACGGTGGGAGGCATGGACATCTCAAAGATCGAGCCTGAAAAGCTTCTTTCCATGTATTCGATCGTTTTTCAGGATGTGACGCTGTTCAATAATACGGTTCTCGAGAATATCAGAATCGGCAAAAAAGAGGCAACAGATGAGGAAGTTAAGGCCGCAGCAAAGCTTGCCCATTGCGATGAGTTTATTGATAAGCTTCCTGATGGTTATAACACCCTGATAGGTGAAAATGGTTCTGAGCTCTCTGGTGGTGAACGACAAAGGATATCTATCGCAAGAGCCTTCCTTAAAGATGCTCCAATCATTCTTATGGATGAGGCCACAGCATCATTGGATGTAGATAATGAATCTGTAATCCAGGAAGCCATTAGCGATCTTATAAAGGACAAGACAGTACTTATCATTGCTCATCGCATGCGTACTGTAGATGGTGCAGATAAGATAGTGGTTCTTAAGAACGGCAAGGTTGCTGAATCGGATACGCCTGCAAAGCTAAAGGAGTCAAACGGAATCTATAGCCACATGCTTTCAGTACAGATGCAGACAGAAAACTGGAAAATGGCATGATGTGTCTGTGGACATAAAAAAGAAACTAGGGA